>Ga0256404_1000093_pt1 | contig 209086 bp, 148 predicted proteins | sample RumenRJG_01DNA_FD_185990 | JGI IMG/M metagenome (GOLD analysis project Ga0256404, IMG submission 185990) | Bovine rumen microbial communities from Lethbridge, Alberta, Canada - RJG_01 | ecosystem: Host-associated > Mammals > Digestive system > Stomach > Rumen | place: Canada: Alberta...
TGGAAATCTTTCTCAGTAATGGGCGAGAAATAGCTGGGAGGACCGCTGCCTCAGCGGCCGCCAGCCGCCGCAAAAGAGTGCGTTAAGAATTGCGCGAAATACATATGAGACGCTTTTAACTGGGAGGGCCGCTGCCCTCAGCGGCCGTCCGCCGCAAAAGAAAGTGCGCGAAGGAATTCGCGATACTAATTTCTCACCGCTTACAACACGTTAGATTCTCCGATTCGCTCTTGGGCCGCGCTGCAGCGGCCCTCCCAGTTAGCGCCGCGCACAACAATCTTCTCGCCCGCATTCGCGGCGTCCCAAAAGGGCCGTTTTTGACCCTTTCTAACTATGTGATGTTCGGCCTATGCGAGGCGGGCAAATTCTACTGCGAGATAAATTTTTTCTTCTGCGAGTGGAACGATCGTCTGCTACGACATAAATTATTTTATCTGCGAGTAGAATTTCATGTGACTGGAGAGGCCTTTCTTATTATATCATATCGCTTCTCCGGCGGGGCGAAAAGAGCCGGTTGCGGGACGAAAAGAGCCGGCGGCGGGGTGGAGGAGGGCTGCGATGACCCTTGTCAGCCAGCGCTGTGAGGGGAGGATTGCGCCCGCCCTCCGGGGCCGACGCCCTGCAAGCCACGAGCGTGGCGTTTAGCCCCGTTTCTCCGCCTTTTTAATATAAAACAACTCTTCAAATTTTCGGAAGTAGAATAATATGACTATTTTTGCCGTTAATTCTACTATACTGCATTTATTACGGCTTATATGAGAAAAACATTATATGTCGTTTGCCTGATGGCTCTGCTCGTGGGAGCAACCGCTTGCAACAGCGACAACAACGGCTCGGGCGACAGCAGCCGCGATTGCGCCGTGACTTCGGTAGTGATGGGCAGGCTGAGTCGTGTATATCACGGCTACCTCTCGGACGGGCGCGACACCACCTACACCACCAACGTCTGGGGACAGTATTACCCGCTGCATATCGACCAGCTCCGCCGCGAGATATTCAACAGCGACTCGCTGCCGGTCGGCACGAAGCTCGACAAGGTCTACTTCAACACCTTCGCCAGCGACGGCATCCTTGCCTATCGTCTCGAGAGCGGCAAGGACACCCTGTTCAATATCAAGGACACGCTCGATTTCACCACTCCGCGCATCTTCACCGTCTATACCAGCGACGGCTCGGGCACGCGGGAATATGTGATGCGCATCAATGTGCACAACGCCGATCCCGAGGGCTATTCGTGGCGTCAGGCCGCGCCGGCGGACGACAAGATAGCCGCGATGCAGGACATGCGCCTCATCATGGGCGACGGCAAGATGATGCTGTGGGGACACAGCGGCGGACAGGCACTCTATATGGAGCGCACGCTCACGGACGGCGACGCCTGGAGCAGTTACACCATCGACGGTGTCAGCTCGCTCTCGACAGCCAATGTGCAGAGCTTCAACGGAAAATATTACGCGCCCACGGACGGCGGACTGGCCTGCTCGGCCGACGGTCACAGCTGGAGCGTTGTGGCGCCTGAGCTCACCGGAGCCCGCATCATGGGCACCGCCGGTGGCTCGCTCTATGTCATAAGCGGCGGCAAGGTCTGGTTCTCAACCGACGCGCTGAGCTGGACGGAGGACAGCGTCGACGACAAGACCGCACCCCTGCCCGACGAATATGTGGGCGGAGCTTATCTGCCTTCGGCAAATAATGCCAATGTGGGCAATCTCATCTGCGTGGGATATCACAGCGGGCTCTCGGAGACGTGGAAGAAGGAAGTGAACCTCGTCTACCCCGAGGCTATGCCCTGGAGCTATTACCCCGCTACGGAGGAGACACCGCGCACACTGCCGTACCTCGGTTCCATGTCGCTCATGCCCTACGACGGAAAGCTCATGGTCATCGGCCAGACGGCCGACACGCTGAACGTCTACACCAGCTCTGACGGCGCGCGCTCGTGGCAGAAGGTCACACGCCCCGACGTCATCCCCTCGGGCGCAGGACGGCAGACCGCTGTGGCCTGGACCGCCGACGGCGACGATACCATATGGCTCGTGGGTGCGCCCGCTGGAATACTCTGGCGGGGATACCTCAACCGGATGAAGGCTCAGACAGAAGAATAGACTATGCGACGGCCCGCGCTCCTGATATTGCTCACCCTGCTCTCCTGCGGCAGCCTCGCGGCGCAAGACGACGTCGACTACCGCTATGAGATTGGTGCGGCCGTGGGCGGGAGCTTCTATCGCGGTGAGCTCAATCACAAGTTCTTCTCCCAGCTCTGTCCCGCCATAGGCGTCACAGGGCGATGGAACATCAATCCCTACATGGCCGTCAAGGGCTCTCTGGGATACGCGGGCATCAAGGGCGCGACGGACAATGTGGACGAGTATTTCCCTGCCGATCCCTACGCTCCTCAGGCGGGACAGCCGGCGCGCTCGTACAGTTTCAGCAAGGGCTTGGTGAGCCTCAGCGCCACCTATGAGTACAATTTCTGGCCCTTCGGACTGCACCACGGCTATCAGGGACGGCAGCGCATCACGCCCTTCGTGCAGATAGGTCTGGGCGGATGCTACAGCACGGCCGGCAAGATGGCCACCGTGCAGATCCCGATAGGAGCGGGAGTGAAATACAAGCTAAAGCCGAGGGTGAACTTAGGGTTCGACTTTCTCTACCACTTCTCGGCGAGCGACAGGCTCGACGATTTCGACAGCCCGCACGGCGTAGCCTCCACGCTCTTCCGGCACAAGGACGACTACTGCACGGCCATGTTCTATATTACCTACGAGTTCTCACCCAAGTGCCCGCAGTGTAACAAGAACGACTGAGCCTGGAGCGCAGCATACATAGAGATAAAGACAATGACAGAGCAAGACATCGACATGCAGCGTATACCGCGCCACGTGGCCATCATCATGGACGGCAACGGGCGCTGGGCTACCGGGCGCGGCCTGCCCCGCACGGCGGGCCACCAGGCCGGCGTGGAGACAGTGAAGCGCATCACCGAGGAAGCCGCCCGGCTGGGGCTCGACTACCTGACGCTCTACGCCTTCTCGACGGAGAACTGGCGCCGCCCCGACGACGAGGTGTCGGCCCTTATGGCGCTGGTGCTCTCATCCCTGCAGGACGACCTCTTCATGCGCAATAACATCCGCTTCCACACCATCGGCGACATCGACAAGCTCCCCGAGGCTGTGAGAAAGCGCCTCAGGCAGTGCGAGAGCGAGACGGCCGCCAACGATCGCATGACGCTCGTCGTGGGCCTCAGCTATTCCTCCCGCTGGGAGATGACCGAGGCCGCGCGCCGCATAGCCCGCGAGGTGGCGGAGGGAAAGCTCGCGCCGGACTCTATCTCCGAGGACACCATAACCGCTCACCTCAACACCGCCTTCATGCCCGACCCCGAGCTCCTCATCCGCACTGGCGGCGAGCTCCGGCTAAGCAATTACCTGCTCTGGCAATGCGCCTACACCGAACTGTATTTTACTCCTGTCTACTGGCCCGACTTCTCCGTAGACGATTTCCACCGCGCCATTGCCTCTTACCAGGGACGGCAGCGCCGCTTCGGCAAGACCGAGGAGCAGGCCGCGCGTGACAATAGACCATAACCATATGCCCCACATCGCAAGGAATCATATCAAGATGAAACATTTCTTCCCTCTCCTGCTCATTCTGACAGCCGTCTTCACCGCCCCCGCGGCCCGGGCCGCTACGGCGGGAGACAGCGTAATCGTAAAACCGGATATTGTCTACTCCACACAGCAGCACACCTACATCCTCGGCGGCTTTGTCGTGGACGGCGTGACCAACTACGACAACGACATGCTCCGCTCCATCTCCGAACTGCAGGATGGGCAGACGCTCACCGTCCCGGGCGCGGACATCACCAACGTCCTGCAGCGCTACTGGCGGCAGAAGATATTCAGCGATGTGGTCATCGCGGCCGACTCCATCGTGGGCCAGAAGATCTACCTCCACATCACCCTCAAGGCGCGCCCCAAGATATCCGCCATCAACTATCACGGCGTCAAAAAATCGCAGAAGGAGGACATCGAGCAGCGCCTCGGCCTCAAGGTGGGCAGCCAGATATCTCCCGACATCGCCGACCGCGCCAAGATCATCATCAAGCGCTACTTTGAGGAGAAAGGCTACAAGAACGCCACCGTCGATATCGTGCAGAAGGATGACGTGTCCGCTGCCGGCGAGGTTATCGTGGACATCAACATCGACCGCAACGAGAAGATCAAGGTAAAGCACATCTACTTCACCGGCGTAGAGCAGGGCGACGTCAAGAAGCTCAAGAAGGCCATGAAGAAGACCCATGAGGTCAACAAACTGGTCAACCTGTTCCGCGCCAAGAAGTTTCTCCCCGAGGAATACAAGAAGGACAAGGGCTTTATCATCGACAAATATAACGAATGGGGCTACCGCGACGCGCTCATCACCTCGGACAGCATCGTGCCCTACGACGACAAGCACGTGGACCTGCACATCAATATCAGCGAGGGCCAGAAGTATTACCTGAGAAACGTCAACTGGGTCGGCAATACCGTCTTCAGCACCGAGTCGCTCATGCGTGCGCTCAAGATGAAGCGCGGCGATGTGTACAATCAGACTCTCCTCAAGAAGCGCCTTTCCGACGACGAGGACGCTATAGGCAATCAGTACTACAACACCGGCTATGTGTTCTACAATCTCAATCCCGTGGAGACCAACATCGACGGCGACTCAATCGACCTTGAGATGCGCATCTACGAGGGCCAGCCTGCGACGCTCAATCATGTTCGCATCAGCGGCAACACCCGTGTCTACGAGAATGTGATACGCCGCGAGCTGCGCACCAAGCCCGGCGACCTGTTCAGCAAGGAGAGCATCATCCGCTCCGTGCGCGACCTGGCTTCGCTCGGCTTCTTCGACCAGGAGAAGATAGAGCCCGACGTCAAGCCCAATCAGGAGAGCGGCACGGTGGATATCAACTACAAGCTCGTCCCGAAGCCCAACGACCAGGTGCAGATAAGTTTCGGCTGGGGCCCCACGGGTATCGTCGGCACCGTCGGCCTGAAGTTTACCAACTTCTCCATGCAGAATCTGTTCTCCTCCAAGAACCGCCGCGCCCTCTTCCCCCAGGGCGACGGACAGCAGCTCTCGCTCTCGGCCCAGACCAACGGTACATATTACCAGAACTACTCGTTCAACTTCCTCGACCCCTGGTTCGGCGGCAAGCGCCCCAACTCGCTCTCCGTCTCGGCCTTCTTCTCCAAGCAGACCGACGTGAACAGCAACTACTACAACTCCTCCTACTGGAACAACTATCAGAGCTACCTCTACGGCTACGGCACGTCGGGCGGCTACTACAACTCGTACAACTACTACGACCCCGACAAGTACGTCAAGATCTACGGCGTCTCCATGGGCTGGGGAAAGCGCCTGCGCTGGCCTGACGATTATTTCTCGCTCACGGCCGAGGCCACCTTCCAGCGCTACGACCTCAAGCAGTGGCAGTACTTCATCATCACCAACGGTAACTGCAACAACTTCAATGTCTCGCTCAGCCTGACGCGCAACTCGACCGACAACCCCATCTATCCCCGCAAGGGCTCCGACTTCCTGCTCTCCGTGGCAGCCACTCCGCCCTATTCCCTGTGGGACGGCAAGGACTACAAGTCGCTCGCGCGCGACTACCGCGCCGCTTCCTATCAGAAGGAGATGCAGGAGAAATATCGCTGGGTGGAGTATCACAAGTGGAAGTTCAAGCTGCGCACCTACACGGCGCTCACCGGCCGCGACAAATGCCCCGTGCTGATGACCCGCGCCGAGTTCGGTATCCTGGGCCACTACAACCGCTACAAGAAGTCGCCCTTTGAGACCTACTACATGGGCGGCGACGGTATGTCGGGCTATTCCTCCGGCTACGCCACCGAGACCATCGGCCTGAGGGGCTACGAGAACGGCTGCCTCACGCCCTACGGCTACGAGGGCTACGCCTACAGCCGCATGACGCTCGAGCTGCGCTACCCGCTCATGCTCAAGGGCGCCACCAATATCTACGCCCTGGCCTTCGCCGAGGGCGGCAACGCGTGGACCGACCCGAAAAACTTCAACCCCTTCTCCATGAAGCGCTCCGCAGGCGCCGGCCTCAGGGTCTTCCTCCCGATGGTGGGCCTCATGGGTATCGACTGGGCCTACGGCTTTGACAAAGTGTTCGGCGCCAAGAACAACGGCGGCTCCCACATCCACTTCATCATCGGCCAGGAGTTCTAAGGCTGCGGGATAAAGAGAGACAACGACACAATCATAACCATCAATATTAACAACAAAATGAGAACAATACGTCACTTCATCATTGCGTTTGCGGTGATCGCCATGTCGGCCGCCGCCGCTCAGGCGCAAAAGTATGCCCTCGTGGATATGGAGTACATCCTCAAGAATATCCCCGCCTATGAGAGGGCCAACGAACAGCTCACACAGCAGTCCAAGAAATGGCAGAGCGAGGTCGAGGCTATACAGAATCAGGCCCAGACCCTCTACAAAAACTATCAGAACGAGGCCGTCTTCCTCTCGGCCGATCAGAAGAAGCAGCGCGAGCAGGCTATCGTCGACAAGGAGAAGGAAGCTGCCGAGCTTAAGCGCAAGTATTTCGCTCCCGAGGGCGAGCTCTACAAGAAGCGCCAGAGCCTCATCCAGCCCATCCAGGACGAGATCTACAACGCCGTCAAGGAGGTCGCCCAGCTCCGCGGCTATCAGATGGTAGTGGACCGCGCCTCCGACACTTCCATCATTTTTGCCTCGCCCAAGATAGATATTTCGGCCGAAGTGCTCAGCAAATTAGGCTATTCCAATTAATATGATTAATTTTGCAATCCCAAGCTATTAATCGTTAGGTAGAAATAAAACAATATCCACCAGTATAAAAATGAAAAAAGTAATTCTTTCGGCTCTCCTCTTGTTACCGCTGAGCCTTTTTGCACAAAAGTTCGGTCACTTCGACTCTTCCGTAATTGTTAAGGCAATGCCGGAGTACGCCAAATCACAGACTGAATTGCAGAATCTGTCCAAGCAGTTTGAGGACGACATCAAGCGCATGCAGGACGAGCTTCAGAAGAAAGGCCAGGAGTACGACCGTCAGCACGACTCTCTGCCCGACAATGTCAAGAAGCGTCGTGAGGAAGAGCTGCAGAGCCTTTACCAGCGCATCCAGCAGACCTCTGCCGATGACCGCGACTCGCTGCAGTCTGCTTCCGCCAAGAAGATGCAGGAGATTACCCAGAAGATCCTTGCAGCTGTCAAGGCTGTGGGCGAAGAGGGCAAGTATGTCTACATCATGGATACCACGGGTGGCATCCCTTACATCAGCAACACGCTTAGCGAGGATGTGACCAAGAAGATACGCGAGAAGCTCGGCCTCAAGTAAGCCGGCTCTGCCACGCAGCTGACAGCCGCCACGCGGCATCGCAGCGGAACAATAAAGCCGCGCCGGATTTCCCCGGCGCGGCTTTGTCATGCCCGGACGCTTCTGTATGGCGGTGCTGATATGGGAGTGGGGGAATAATTTGCGCGAGAAATAACTGGGCGGGCCGCGCTACCGCGGCCCGCCTGCCGCCGCATAGATGCGCGAAGAATTGCTCGATAATGCATATGCGCGAGAAATAACTGGGAGGGCCCCTGCCCACAGGGGCCGTCCGCCGCATAAGAAAGTGCGCGAAGGAATACGCGATACTAATTTATCGCCGCTTAAAGCACATAAGATTTACCGACTCGCTCTTGGGCCGCGCTGCAGCGGCCCTCCCAGTTAATGCGGGGAAAGCCATTCTCGCATATTACTTTGCGCTTTGCCTTATTGGGCATGCGGCCGCTGAGGGCAGCGGCCCTCCCAGCTAAAGCCGCGCTCATCAATATTCTTCGCTCCTATCACCCGCCCCACAAAATGGCGAAATAGCACAAGATTCACATTTCTGCGACCCTTGAAAGGGCAGTTTTTGGCCCTTTGTAAGTGTATGGTTTTCAGCGTCTCCAAAAGGCCAAAATTACATTTGAGACGTTTTCAACTACCTCAAATGTAATTTCACTCATGTCCTATGTGAGCAACACAGCATGCGGGACGGTTTTTTGAAAGTGGGGAAAATGCCTTTTCAAAAATGAGGGCAGCGCCAGTTGTTTCGGATTTCGAATTTATATCGGCGGTGCCGGAGCGTGAGGACTTATATAAGATGGCATCTAATGCGGTTTTGCGCTAAGTTAGCCGGGAGTGCGTGATGCGCGCAAGGTCTTGCGCGTAGTCCGACAGGGAGGGCCGCATTTCCCGAAATAAAGGCCGCACTTGCCGTAATAAGGGCCGCGTCCGCCGAAAAATGTATTATTAAATCAGTAATTCGGATAAGCCTGCGGGCGGATATTTGTCGTATTTTTGCAGCAGTAAACAAAGGAGTAATAGACTATGACAAATTTCGATTATCAGACACCGACACGCCTTATCTTCGGAAAGGATGTTGTCAACGGCCTGGCCGATGTGCTCAGGCCGCTTGGAACACGTGTTTTGCTCACCTACGGAGGCGGGAGCATCAAGCGCATGGGCCTCTATGACAAGGTGAAGGAGCTGCTCAGGGACTTCGACGTCACGGAGCTCTCCGGCATCGAGCCCAACCCGAAGTACAGCACCAGTGTGCTCGACGGCGTGCGCCTCTGCAAGGAGCACGACATTCAGGTCATCCTCGCCGTGGGCGGCGGCTCGGTGCTCGACTGCTCCAAGGCCATTGCCGCCGGCGCCAAATACGACGGCGAGCCGTGGGATCTCATCACTTATAAGGTGGCCACCAAAGCCGCCCTGCCCATCGTGGACATCATGACGCTGGCAGCCACGGGCAGCGAGTACGACTGCGGCGGCGTTATCTCGCGCACGGAGACCAATGACAAGGTGGGCTACATGGACCCGCATCTCTACCCCGTGGCCTCGTTCCTCGACCCCACATACACTTTCACCGTGGGCGCCAAGCACACCGCTGCCGGTGTGGCCGACGCCATCAATCATGTCTGCGAGCAATACTTCGCCCTGCCCGGCAACGACGTGATAGACGGATTCTGCGAGAGCCTCATCCGCACGCTCATGAAGTGGACGCCCGTCGCCCTGAAGAAGCCCGACGACTACGAGGCCCGCGCCGAGATCATGTTCGCCTGCACCTTCGGCTGCAACGGCATCCTGAGCCTCGGTATGGGCGAGTCGGGCTGGCCTATGCACATGATAGAGCACGCCCTCTCGGCCTACTACGACATCACGCACGGTCAGGGCCTGGCCATCATTATGCCCCACTGGATGCGCTATGTGCTGTGCGAGAAGACTCTGCCCCGCTTCGTCAAGTTTGGCGTCAACGTCATGGGCATCTCGCCGGAGCTACCCGACATGAAGATTGCGGAGAAGGCCATCGACGGCGTAAGCCAGTTCTTCGGGAGTCTCGGTATGCCGATGACGCTGCGCGAGGTTGGTATCGACGACTCGCGCCTGCAGGAGATGGCTCACCATGTGGCTGTCAACGAGGGCCTGGACAATCCCGCTATCTTCTTCCCCCTCAGGGAGAACGATATCCTCGCCATCCTGAAGGCCGCGCTCTGAACCAGCGCGTATGGCCGTCTGACATAGGGTCAGTCTGCCGCGGACGGCGGTACAGGATTTCTGACGAAAGTTTCCGGCGCCGGCATTGGCCTTCTCCGGCCAACCTAAAAGGCGCAGCCGAAGAATGCCGGAGAGAATAGACTGAGGCTTCCTTATTGTGCATGCTCGCAATAGGGAAGCCTCGGTTGTTTCATATAATGTTCTGCATCTTCTGCTCATACTGCGCCGCAGCGTGAGCGGCGGCAATTATCCCGGTGGCTTTGCAGGCGGCGGGAATCATATGCCGGGATAGGTGATTTCCCGAAGGGAATTTTCTAAAATCTGAAATCGCGCCCGGCAATACATTATATATATAGGCCTACTGGCACGGCTTGTCGGCGTATGCGCTGAGCACGGCGCGGGCCTCGTCGGTAATCCTCCGGGCGAGCGTCGCGGGGGCGATGACCCGGATGCCCGAGGCGTAGTAGAAGAGCTCGCGCACAAAGTCGTCCGTTACTGAGACATCGAGGGTGAACGTGCTGACGTAGCGGCCCTCGGGGGCGGGGAGCTTTGTCTCGCTCTGCGAGGGGTGGAGCGGCAGGGAGCGCAGGAAGGCGGCGCTGCGCGCGTCGGCCAGCAGGACGATGTGCTCGCTCTTCAGGTCCATGCCGCCGTAGATGCCGAAGCTGTGGGCGAAGTAGCGCCGCGGGTCAAAGTTGCCGCGGCGGTGGGGCGGCGCGGACGACGGGCGGAGCGACGCGATGCGGTCGAGGGCGAAGGTGCGCAGGCCGTCGTGGCGCGACGAGAAGCCCACGCTGTAGAGGCGCGAGCGGAAGAGCCGCAGGCAGTAGGGCGAGAAGGTGGTGGAGTAGCGCGGTTTGTCGTAGGGCGCGTAGATCATCCCGATGGCCATGCCGTCCTCGATGGCGCGGGCGATGGGCGCCACCTTGTCGAAGCCCGCGGGCTGCCGGCCGCCGATAGCGGACGGGGCGCCGCCTTCGCCCTCGCTCCTGAGGAGTGTCTCGAGGAAGTCGCGCTCCCTGCCCCCGCCGATGTCCAGACTGTAGTAGCCGTGGTCGGAGCGGAGCCTGATGCCGTAGCGCGAGAAGAGCTGATTGCGGTTATCGTAGAATGTGGATGGCGCCATGCGCTGCCCCTTCTCGTCGACGTCGGCCCACGCGCTGAAGATCTCCTCGCGCGAGAGGCGGCCGCGGCGGAACAGGAGTTGGGCAAGCCATACGGCTTTGTTCTTGGTCATGATAGTCTGTTTGCTGATGACAAAAATAAGGAATTTTCTATTATTTCTGCCCGGAATACGTAGTGCCCCTTCAATGATCCGTTTCCGGATGAGGACAATTAAGAAACAATGCCCCGCAGAGGGGCGAAATTACATTTGAGACGTTTTAAACTACCTCAAATGTGTTTCTCCTCAGGTCCTATGTGAGTATCCCGGCATGCGGGAGGGTTTTTGCGATGTGCATACACGATGTTTTGCAAGAAGGGAAAACCTATCTGTATGCGCAGTCAATATATCTCCCCAAGGCGTCTGCCGACGACTTATAACCGTTTTCCGACCCTTTGAAACTATCTACGGATCATCGCCCCGCAGAGGGGCAAATTCTACTACGAGATAAATTTTTTCTTCTGCGAGTAGACCGATCGTCTACTGCGAGATAAATTATTTTATCTGCGAGTAGAATTTCGTCTCCTCCCACGGGGATTTTCTTACGTCCCGTCGGAATATGTTTTTTTCTATAGTGGCGGGCGAAAGTACGGGATTTTCGGATTGGCGTGACCTACCTTTGCATCAGTAACAAGAAAACAAACGACGTCACAAACAAGCTGCACAACCGCGGAACAGCATTCACCAATCTATTTACCATTAAAACAAACATCATGTATCTACAATCACTCTTCACCCTTTACCACGAGCTTTATCCCTCCGTCCCCGTACGCCGCGTAGTGATCGGCGGCGCGGGCGCGTCGCTCGTGAGCCTCTACGATGCGGGCGCCGTACGCTCGCTCTCCGTCGCGGGTCTTTTCCGGCCCGCCGTCACTCCTGCCTCCTCCACGCCGTCGGCCCGCAGGGCGCTTCTCCGCTTCGCCCTCTCCAACCGCCGCGAGCTCTTCATGCTCCGTGAGGCCCGCTGTCTCTCCGGCCTGCTCTATGCGGAGAACCTGAGCGGCGACCTCGACTTTATGTCGCTCGCCACGGGCCTCCGGCGCCGTCCGCGCAGCGAGGCGCGCGGGCTCAGGCTCACGTGGCTCTTCCCGCTGTCCGCCATCGTCTCCGCCCGTCGCTATGCCCTGCGCGCCGTGAGCCTTTACTCCAACGGCACGACCTACATCGAGGCGCAGGGACGCGATGCCCGCCGTGTGGCGCGCGTCCGCGCCGGCGGCAGCATCGTGGAGACCTATGACGCGCCCAGTCGCCGCTTCCTGCCTCTCGACGATGTGGAGGCACATCGCTATGCGCGTCTGTTCTGCCGCGACAACGCCCGCTGGTTTGCCGCATTCGCTTCTGGTCAGGAGGCCGGGGAACTATGAGAACACGCTTTGCCGACCTGGCCGAGAGCCTCTTCGCCGATACGCCGAAGCGCCGTAGCGCCTCGCAACGCCTCAGCCGCTGGATTCGCGCCGATCCGGAACTGCGGGAGCGCCTCCACCGCGCCGGCTTCCGCAAGGGCGACAAGATGCTCACGCCGCAGCAGGCGGACATCATCCGCGAGCTCATAGGCTGACGCCGAAGGCCGCCTCCGACATGGCGGCGCTCCGCCGAGGCGGGACTAAGCGTAGAAAACAAAGCCGTGCAGACCTCTCTGTGCGGCTTTGTCATGCTTCTCTCATGCCTCGGGGCGGGCGGAACAGGCTATTTCAGCAGTTTCCTAAGCACGGGGTAAAGCTCGGCGGCCATCTTGCGATGCTGCGCGAGGGAGGGGTGATAGACGGCGCCGTATCCCAGTGCTCCTGTCTGTGGCGAGAAGTCGAAACGCAGGATATTCCGGTCCCCCGCCTTATGGCAGTCGTCGGCTATGCGGTCGAGTACTTGCTTCTCCAGTTCATTCTCCTTGCCCTGAAGCATCGGACCCGTGAGGAGCACTATGGGCACCTTGGGATAGGCCTTGCGCACCGTGCCGAGAAACTGCCGGTAGCCCTTCTCGTAAAGCGCTATGTCGTAGCCCGCAGTGGAGAGGTCGTTGGTCCCGAGGTTGATGCACACTACTTCGGGCGTATAGCGGCTGAAGTCCCAGAGCTGCGTAGTGTCGCCGAAGAGCGTGTACCTGTAGCGGTAGGACATGTTGTCGGGCGAGCCTTCCTTCGGCCCGGCATAGTTGCGGTAAGCGCCTATGCCGCTGCGCGAGATGGAGGTGTGCAGCGCGTCGAGCGAGTCGCTCACTATCGTGGCGTAGGAATAGTAATGGTTCTCCGTCTCGTCGGCGAAAGGATGATTGCGGTCGTTGTCCTCGTTGCCGAAGCCGCAGGTTATGGAGTTGCCGATAAACTCAATGCGGTGGCGCGGCAGAGCGGGGCGGAAGAGGGCGGCGTCCCTGTCGATGAGAAAGCCGTGGCACTCCGGCCTGCGATGGAGCCCCTCTATGGCGTACATGATGCGCGCCGTATGTTTGCCGGCCTTGAGCGCTGCGGCCAGCGTGCGCACGGAGTCGCGCGGCGAGTTGTAGCTCACCTTGAAGGCGCGGCAGCCGTCGATGCTCACCATGAAATAGCCCGTCATGGGGCGGCATATCATGCGCAGCGTGGTGCCCGTGAAGCCCAGACGTATCTCCGTCCCGGGCCAGTTGAACCGCGGTACATAGGGATTGCTCATGTCCACCCGCCCCGTATATACGATGGACTGCGACGAGGGGCTCATCCATTTGTCCGAGGACATTATCCCGTCGGCGCTGACCGCCGTGGATGCTGTAAGTGCCAGGACTACCATTAAAATCTTTCTGATATTCATATTGCTCGCTTTATAGTTTCTTTCATTTACAAATATATCATTTTCCTGCTTCAGCAGGGCAGCCGCAATGTCGTAAAAGGCTTTTCCCCCTTTCTTAATCGTCATTTCTGCAATATGCCGCTGCTCTCTGCCGCCTTTTGAGAGGCTCTCTATACCCTGTCTCTTTCCGTCTTTCCCCCGCTTCCGGCAGAAATGAACCACGCAGTATGAGAAGAAAAAGGGTCGCGACTTGGCGGAGAGCGCGAAAATAGCTATTTTTGCACCGCTATCGGGCTCGAATGGTGGAATCGGTAGACACGAGGGACTTAAAATCCCTTGGCCAGAAATGGCTGTGCGGGTTCAAGTCCCGCTTCGAGTACTAAAGAGGCCTTGTAATCGCTTGCGACTATAAGGCCTCTTCGGTTATTTCCCCGCCCGAGATAATTGACTATCTTTGCAGGCAACTAATTATGAGAATACTGGTAATAAGATTTCGGCAGATGGGGGACACAATCCTTGCGCTTGCCATGCTCTCGGCCCTCAAACGTGCCCTTCCGGACGCAGAGACGGACCTCGTGCTCAACGACCGCCTCGCGCCGCTCTTTGAGGGGCATCCGAGCCTCAGGCGCATCATCACGTTCAGCGCCGCGGAGCGCTCGTCCTTTCTCCGCTATGCCCTCAAGGTAAGGCGCGTGATGAGGAGCGGCCATTACGACGCGCTCATAGACATGCGCTCCACGCCCAACACCACGCTTTTCGCCCTCTTCGGCTCCCGCCGCATGATGCGCATCGGCCTGAAGAAAGCGTACACCAGATGGCTCTACGACTACCGTGTGCCGCGCAGCCATTTGGGGGAGAGCATGCTCGACCACAACTTCCGGTTGATCCTTCCCCTTCTGCCGCCAGGGAGCCGGGACATGGAGCATCGCGACTTCCGCCTCGCCATCAGCGAGACGGAGATGAACCGCTTCCGCGCCTACATGGAGAGCGAGGGGATAGACTTCCGGCGGCCTGTGATGCTCGCCGGCGTCACCGCCAAGCTCGCGGAAAAGACATGGCGGCAGGACAGCATGGCGGAGGTGCTCAGGCGCTTCATGGAGCGGTTCCCCGACTGCCAGATCATCTTCAACTACGCCCCCGGGCGGGAGGAGGCCGATGCGCGACGCATGTGGGAGATGCTGGGCTCGGACAAGCGCATCTTCATCTCGCTCAGAGCCGGCAGCATGAGGGAACTGGCGTGCATGGCGGGGCTGTCCACGTTCTATTTCGGCCTCGAAGGCGGCGCGCGCCACATCGTGCAGGCCATGGGACGCCCGTCCTACTGCATCGTAGCCCCCGGAATAAGAAAAAGCGTGTGGCTGCCGGCGACGGATAGTCCGCTGACGCGCGGCGTGGCCGTCACGGACCTCGCCACGGCGGACAAGCTCGCTGCGATGAACCGCGCGGAGCAGTACGACCTTATCACGCCCGATGTGGTGTGGGACGGCCTACTTCGCTTCTGCGAGCAACTTAAGATATAGACGGATATAAGCTTCTGTGTAAGCATCATAGTTGAAGCCGCGAGAGTATTCCGCGGCTTCATTTGCCTCTGCCGAGTCCTTGCTCCAGGTGTCGATCCTCTCCTTCACCACGCTGGCCATGTGCCGGGGCTCAAAGTCGGGGAAGTAAGCGACATGGCTGCCGCAGACCTCGGGAAGCGACGTGCAGGAAGAGCTGATGACGGGACAGTGAAAGCGCATCGCTTCGAGCGGCGGTATCCCGAAGCCCTCGAGACGCGAGGGAAAGACGAACGCAGCGGCGTGGGCGTAGAGCCAGCACTTCTCGGCGTCGCTTATCTTGCCGCAGAGCTTCACGCGGTCGGGACATTCGGCGGCGATGACCTCGCGGAGCTCCTGCGCATCGGCGAAGTGGTCGTCGCCCGCGATGAAGAGTTTGTAGCCGGGCAAGTAGCGCATCATGGGGACGAGGCTGGCAAAGTTTTTCTTGCGGCGTATCTGACCCACGGTGAAGAGGAATTTGTCGCCCTCCTCCGCGAACGCCGGTCTCTGCTGTTCGCCCTTCTCCAGATCGCCTATGGCGTTGTGTATCACCCCGTAATCTCTGTGGCCGAGGCCTATGTTGCGCTTCACATCCCCGCGGACATACTCCGAGATGCAGGTGGCGGCCGTGGAGTGCATCACCTTCCATTTCATCTCGACGATGTGCCTGAGCAGATGCAGCCCGCGCTTCTCGTGGAGGTAGTTGAGGTCGTGTATTGTGAGCAGGGAGATGATATGCGGGCCGCGGACGCGGAAGGGAAGCTGCTGATCGGTGGTGTGCCACAGGTCTATCTTCTTCACCCACGGCGCTATCTCTATCCGGCGGCGCTCCTTGGCCACGTAGCTTACCCCGTCGCCCAGTTCGCCTATATGCCGCCTGGGGATGATGAAGATGAAATGCACCCCGGGCACATCGGCCGCGGCCAGACGCCGGCTGAAATTGCGCGCTATCTCGCCAAAGCCGCACATACTGTCGTAACGGGAAAAGTCTACTACGATATTTTTCAAAACAAGAGTGTTCAAATTCTCCGGAAAGTCGTGCAAATTTACTACATTTCCTGCGTTCTCCCTTATTTCTGCAGTGCATTGCGCCCGTAGTTGTGCGAATTTGCCTAAATTTGCAATAACTATAGCACATAATCATTGATATGAGACGCAATCTACTTATTTTCCTCTGCCTTCTGCTGCCCGCGCTGGGCCTCAGGGCACAGACTTTCACCCTTGCCACCTATAACATCCGCGTGGACAATAAGGGCGATGACAAAGCGGGCGACGGCTGGAAGCAGCGCAACCCTTATGTGGCGAAGCTCATTCGCTTCCACGGCTTTGACATCTTCGGCACGGAGGAAGGCCTTTACCATCAGCTCCAGGACCTCAAGGCGCAGCTCCCGGGCTATCAGTACATCGGCGTGGGGCGTGATGACGGCAAGCAGGGCGGTGAGCACTCCGCCATATTCTACAACACTGACAAATTCGACCTCATCGAGAGCGGCAACTTCTGGCTTTCGCCGACGCCGGACCGCCCCGGCAAGGGCTGGGATGCGGCATGCGTCAGGATATGTACCTGGGGCGTGTTCCGCCTGAAGCATACCAAATTCAAGTTTGTCTACTACAACCTGCACATGGACCACGTCGGCGTGACGGCGCGCGCCGAGAGTGCCAAGATGATTATGGAGCGCATACGCGCCGACAAGCACCACCTGCCCGCAGTGCTCTCCGGCGACTTCAATATCGACCAGAACAATGACGGCTTCAAGCTCATAGATCAGAGCGGCCTGCTGTCGGACGCATGGCGCATTGCCAAGTTCCGCTACATCAACATGGGCACCTTCAACGGCTTTCACCCCGAGGGCTTGAGCCAGGGTGAGAGGATAGACCACATCTTCCTGACCAAGGAGTTCACGGTGGAGAAATACGGCGAGCTGACGGATGTGTACCGCAGCGAAAGCATCGGCGCGGACGGCAAGGTGAAGGCCGTGGCCCGCACCCCGAGCGACCATTTCCCCGTGATGGTGGTGCTGAAGGTGGGCAAGTAGACCATTGTATTAAGGAATGTCAGAACTTTTCGTGAATGAGCGCTCTGCTTTTAGGGAAATGAAATGACTTCTCTCCCTGTCAGGCAGTAGCAGAAGCTAAGATGTTTATAGACAAAATGCAAGCCGGCTCGTCTGAGTCGGCTTGCATTTTGTCTGTCTTTTGAATTATCTGAAATTGGTACTCGAAGCGGGACTTGACCCCGCACAGCCATTCCTGGCCAGGGGATTTTGAGTCCCTCGTGTCTACCGATTCCACCATTCGAGCTCGGTAGGTTGCAAAATAAATTATTTTCCCGTACTCCGCAAAGCGCCTCTCAGTTTTCTTTCCCATCCTCCTGTTCCGCCCGCCGCTTTTGCGCTTTCCCGCGGGAGTTTTTCGCTACGCTAAGGTAGGAAGCAAGTGGACGATAATTAATGCGGCGTGGGCGGTAAGCTGTATGGCCTGGACGATAAGCCGCGCGGCGTGGACGAAAAACAGCGCCGGAGGGTGGGGCGGGCACACTCCGGCGCTGGTAGGGGAGGCAGTCATACTATAAGCCGAGTTCTGTAGGGCGATTTGCATCGTCCCGTCTGTCATTTATCTAAGCCTGCAGTCACCTACAGGCATCATCGTTCTACCCTCCGCCGTACCATGACGATTCGGGCGGACAACCCTCAACCGGCGGTATACGCGAACTTTCAGCGTCCCTCTTGCACGCCATGCGCATCACCACGCACGCAGTGGGCTCTTACCCCGCTTTCTCACCCTTACCTCTCCCGAAGGAGGGGCGGTTGTTTTCTTCTGCAAGTGGCTTGCCCTCACGGACAACTTCAATTTCTGAAGGGGACTGTCCTATGCTGCCCGGACTTTCCTCAGAAGCACCTGTGCGCTCCCGCGACAGACCGTACGGCTGCCTTAGTTTCTGCCTGCAAAGATAATGGAAAATTCTCTATCCGGCGCACAATTCCCGCCTCTCTCCTTCGCCCCATCGCCGCCAGCCGCCATACGCCGCCCCCAATCGCTCTTTCGATCCACGCTCTTCGTCTGTCCTGCCATTATATTTAAGCACGGCCGATTGAAGTGCGCGAACAATAGCGGGGAGGGCCGCTGCCCCCAGCGGCCGCATGCCCAAAAGGGCAAAGCGCGAAGTAATTTGCGAATCAAGGGACTCTCAATAGCCTGAGAGGCGCATTGTGAGCATTATACCATTCTATTCCTTGCGCGGCGGCTGCCATAACATTCCTTTATATACACTCTCTTGCGGCGGCTGGCGGCCGTTGAGGGCAACGGCCCTCCCAGCTAACTTCGCCAAAAACCGCATCGCGCTTTTCGTACTGCCGGCTATCGTCGCGCAAAATGATGAACCACTTTTCTGTTATAGAAGTCTTCACACCTCTGCCAGTTGATATAATTTCGCCGTACGAAACTGATGCGCTTTTTCCACTTGTCGAAAAAGCCATTTCCCCACATTTCAAAAAAACATCCGCAAAAGTGGAAAACTACATTTGAGATGAGGAAAAACACATTTGAGATAATTCAAATCATCTCAAACATAATTTTGGTCTTTGCGGAGCACTGATTTTCATACACTTACGAAAGGTCGAAAATCGCCTTTAGTGGCGCTTTTAACGGGGGCAAGAAGAATCGATAAGCGCGGCGCTAACTGGGCGGGCCGCTGCAGCGCGGCCCAAGAGCGAATCGGTAAATCTTACGTGCTTTAAGCGGCGAGAAATTAGTATCGCGTATTCCTTCGCACTCTTTCGCGGCGGCTGGCGGCCGCTGAGGGCAGGGGCCCTCCCAGCTATAATTCGCCCAAAACTACATTGCGCTTTTCGTATTCCCGGCTAACTTTACGCAGAGCCAAATCGAACTTTTATATTCCCAGCTAACTTCCAGCAAATCGATACAAGAGCTCCATTCATTAATGTCCTCACACACCAGTGTCGCAGATATAATTTCGCCGTACGAAACTGATGCGCTTTTTCCACTTGTCGAAAGAGGCATTTCACCACATTCATAAAAACCTTCCGCATACGCCGAAAATTACATTTGAGATGAGGAAAATCATCTCAAATGTAGTTTCACTCATCTCAAACATAATTTTGGCCCTCCGAGGGACGTTGATTATCAGATAGTTGGAGAGGCTTAGAAATCGTCTTTAAGTCGTCGGTTCATTACGCAGCGTCGCGCCATTTATGAATCCCCGCTGCGCGAAGCTGTTTTACCTTATGATTTTCTGGTAGGCCAGGCGCTCGTCGCCGTTGAGCAGGTGTATGATGCCGCAATAGCTGAAGCCGCAGGAGGCGAGGCAGTGGCGCATGATGGTGTTGTCGCGATGGGTGTCGATGCGGATATTGTCGATGATGGAGAAGCAATAGCGGAGGATGTCCTTCATCACGCCGTGGCGGGAGGGCAGGGCGGCGACGCGGTGGATGACGGCATAGGCGCGCGTCTCGTCGAGCCATCGGCCCTGCTTGATCCTCCGGTAGGTGATGTCCGGCCCCGGGATGAAGGCGAAGGTGGCGATGCTTTCCCCGCCCTCCATGAGCAGGTAGCTGTGGCCCCGGGCGATGTCCTGCCGGAGCTGCTCCTGAGGGGGATAGTTGCCCTCCCACTGGTGGATATTGCCGCTCAGGCGCATCGTCTGCCGGCCGCATTCTATCAGCCGCATCACCTGAGGCAGGTCGCTGAGGACGGCTTTCTTTACTTCTCTCTCGATGGCGCTCATCTCTGATAATCTCCTGCAAAGGTATAACAAAAGGCGCATAGGGCAGCAGAAATTTTTAAGCGGCGGCGGGAATGCCACTATATATTAATATGCGTGCGTGCAGGAAAGCGTTCGCGGCGGTGAGGCGGCGGAGCAAATGACCCCATTTACGACGGAGGATTGACTGCGATGTCGTCACCCGCAATGGTGGAGGCGCTATCTTTGCATTGTCTTAAGACAAAAACATTACTAACCTCAAAAAACAAAAAACCATGAAAGAAAGCGACAAGCAGAATCTGAGTCTCATCCTCAAGATCATCGTAGCCATCATCTCGGCCATCTCCGGCGTCATCGGCGCCAACTATGTGAGCCAGGACTGACTGATCGGTCATTTCCTCATGTGAGAGCGTGAGGAAGCGTAAATGAAAATCCCGTGGCCTCTGCCGGAGAGAGGTCATGGGATTTATGTTGTGTGCGGCGGGGCAGTGGCGCGGGGCCGCTGACCGCTGGGATTGTGAATAGTCGCTTATACCATAGGTGTCGGAGCGTCGAGGTTGTCCTCGTTCATCTCCTCGTCTATCTTACGATTCTTCTTGTCATACATAGCCTGCTCGTAATCGTCGCGGTCGGCCACGATGACTTTCTGGAACTGGCGCATGCCGGTGCCGGCGGGGATGAGGTGACCGCAGATGACGTTCTCCTTCATGCCCTCGAGGTTGTCCACCTTGCCGCGGATGGCTGCATCGTTGAGCACCTTGGTGGTCTCCTGGAAGGAAGCGGCCGACATGAAGCTCTTGGTCTGCAATGCGGCGCGGGTGATGCCCTGCAGGATCTGATTGGAGGTGGCGGCTACGGCGTCGCGGGCTTCTACGAGGCGCAGGTCCTTGCGCTTGAGGAGCGAGTTCTCGTCGCGCAGCTTGCGCACGGTAACGATCATACCCTTCTTCATATTCTCGCTGTCTCCGGCGTCGGTCACCACCTTCTTGCCCCAGATTCTGTCGTTCTCGTCGGCAAAGTCGATCTTGTCCACGATCTCCTTCTCGAGGAAGTTGGTGTCTCCCGGGTCGATGATCTGCACCTTGCGCATCATCTGGCGTACGATGACTTCAAAGTGCTTGTCGTTGATCTTCACACCCTGCAGACGGTACACATCCTGCACCTCGTTGACAATATACTCCTGCACGGCCGTGGGGCCCTTGATGGCGAGGATGTCGTCGGGGGTGATGGAGCCGTCGGACAGCGGCGTGCCGGCCCTTACGAAGTCGTTCTGCTGTACGAGGATCTGCTTGGAGAGCGGTACGAGGTATTTCTTGACCTCGCCGATCTTGGAGGTAACGATAATCTCGCGGTTGCCTCTCTTGACGCCGCCCATGGTGATCTCGCCGTCGATCTCGGAGACGATGGCGGGGTTGGACGGGTTGCGGGCCTCGAAGAGCTCGGTAACACGGGGCAGACCGCCGGTGATATCGCCGGCCTTGCTCGTGGCGCGCGGTATCTTGACAAGCACGTCGCCGGCCTTCACGCTCTGGCCGTCCTCGATGGTGAGGTGGCCGCCGATGGGCAGGTTGTACGAACGCAGCACCTCGCCCTTCTCGTCGATGATGTGGCAGGTCGGTACACGCGATTTCTCCTTGCTCTCGATGATAATCTTCTCGCTGAGTCCCGTGGCCTCATCCGTCTCAACACGGTAGGTCACGCTGTCGAGGACATCCTCGAACTTGACCTTACCGGCCATTTCCGTAACGATAACGGCGTTGAAAGGATCCCACTTGGCGATGAGCGCACCCTGCTCCACCACGTCGCCCTCGCCGGCATAGAGCTCGGCGCCGTAGGGTACATTCTGCGTGGAGATGGCGATGCCCGTGTTCTCGTCGACGAAGCGTACTTCGGCCAGACGACCTACGACCACCTTGCCTACCGAACCGTCCTCATGAACGGTATCGATGGTGTGGAGCTCGTCGAACTCGAGGCGGGACTTATGCTTGGCGCGGATAGTAGCGTTGGCGGCTGCATTGGCAGCCACACCGCCGGCGTGGAATGTACGAAGCGTAAGCTGTGTACCAGGCTCGCCGATCGACTGGGCGGCTATCACACCCACGGCCTCGCCTATCTGTACCATGCGTCCCGTGGCGAGGTTGCGGCCGTAGCACTTCTGGCATACGCCGTGCTTGCTCTCGCAGGTGAGCACCGAGCGTATCTCGACGCTCTCGATGGGCGACTTCTCTATCTCCTCGGCCAGCGATTCGGTGATCTCCTCGCCGGCGGCTACGATGAGCTTGCCGGTGGTGGGATTGTAGATGTCGTGGACGGACACGCGGCCCAGGATACGGTCATAGAGCGAGGAGATCACCTCGTCGCCGTCCTTGAGAGCGGTGCAGACGAGGCCGCGGAGTGTGCCGCAGTCCTCCTCGGTGATAATCACGTCGTGCGATACATCCACCAGACGACGGGTCAGGTAACCGGCGTCGGCCGTCTTGAGGGCCGTGTCGGCAAGTCCCTTACGGGCGCCGTGGGTGGAGATGAAGTACTCCAGCACGGACATACCCTCCTTAAAGTTGGAGAGGATAGGATTCTCGATGATCTGCGCGCCTTCGGCTCCGGCTTTCTGCGGCTTGGCCATAAGGCCGCGCATACCTGCCAGCTGGGCTATCTGGTCGGCAGAACCACGGGCTCCGGAGTCGAGCATCATGAACACGGCGTTGAAGCCCTGGTCAGCGCTTGACATCTGCTCCATAAGCGTCTTCTTGAGGTCGCTGTTGACGTGCGTCCATGCATCGATGACCTGATTGTAACGCTCATTGTCGGTGATGAAGCCCATGTTATAATTGTTGGTGATGTTCTCCACCTCCTCGTTGCCGCGGGCCACGATATCCTTCTTCTCCTTCGGGATGATGATATCGTCGAGGTTGAACGACAGGCCGGCGAGGTAGGACATCTTGTATCCCAGATTCTTGATACCGTCGAGGAAGTCGCAGGCGCGGGCCATGCCGACCGTCTTGATGACGAGCGAGATGATGTCGCGCAGAGATTTCTTGGAGATCAGTTTGTTGATAAATCCGCACTCGTCGGGGATAATCTGATTGACTATCACGCGGCCTACGGAAGTCTCCACGAGATGTCTCTCGGGTATTCCGTCCTCGTTGATATCGTTGACCATCACCTTGACGGGAGCGTGGACATCCACCACTTTCTCATTGTAGGCGATGATAGCTTCCTCGGGGCCGTAGAATGTGAGGCCCTCGCCCTTGGAGCCCGGGCGCAGCTTGGTGATGTAGTAGAGGCCCAGCACCATATCCTGCGAAGGCACGGTGATAGGCGCACCGTTGGCGGGGTTGAGGATGTTGTGGCTCTGGAGCATCAGCACCTGAGCCTCGAGGATGGCCTCGTTGCTCAGAGGCAAGTGGACGGCCATCTGGTCGCCGTCGAAGTCGGCGTTGAACGGGGTGCAGGCCAGCGGGTGAAGCTGAATGGCCTTGCCCTCGATGAGCTTCGGCTGGAAGGCCTGGATACTGAGGCGGTGGAGCGTCGGGGCGCGGTTGAGCAGCACGGGGTGACCCTTCATCACATACTCCAAAATGTCCCAAATCACGGGGTCGTGGCGGTCGATGATCTTCTTGGCGCTCTTGACGGTCTTGACGATGCCGCGCTCGATGAGCTTGCGGATGATAAACGGCTTGTAGAGCTCTGCAGCCATCAGTTTGGGCAGACCGCATTCGCCCATCTTGAGCTCCGGACCTACGACGATCACAGAACGTGCGGAGTAGTCCACACGCTTACCGAGCAGGTTCTGACGGAAACGTCCGGGCTTACCCTTGAGGGCGTCGGAGAGCGACTTGAGCGGACGGGCCGACTCGCTCTTGACGGCGCTGCTCTTGCGCGAGTTGTCGAAGAGAGAGTCTACGGCCTCCTGCAGCATACGCTTCTCGTTGCGAAGGATGACTTCAGGAGCCTTGATCTCTATGAGGCGCTTGAGGCGGTTGTTGCGTATCAAGACACGGCGGTAGAGGTCGTTGAGGTCGGAGGTGGCGAAGCGTCCGCCGTCGAGCGGCACAAGCGGGCGCAGCTCAGGCGGTATGACGGGCAGCACACTCATCACCATCCACTCGGGACGGTTGCGGCCGCGGCTGGAGCGGAATGCCTCCACTACCTGCAGCCTCTTGAGGGCCTCGGTCTTGCGCTGCTGTGATGTGTCATTGTTGGCGCGGTCGCGCAGCTCGTAGGACAGAGCGTCCAGGTCGAGCTCGTGGAGCAGCTGATAGATGGCCTCGCCGCCCATCTTGGCGATAAACTTGTTGGGGTCGCTGTCCTCGAGCTTCTGATTCTCAGGCGGCAGCTTGTCCAGCAGGTTGAGATATTCCTCCTCCGTGAGCAGGTCCATCTTCTCCACGCCGGTCTCGTCCTCTTCGTCCTTCTTGGCCAGGATACCCGGCTGGATCACGATATAGCGCTCGTAGTAGATCACCATGTCGAGCTTCTTGGTGGGCAGGCCAAGGAGGTAGCCTATCTTGTTGGGCAGGGAGCGGAAGTACCAGATGTGCACAATGGGCACCACCAGCTGGATGTGGCCGCTGCGCTCGCGGCGCACCTTCTTCTCGGTCACCTCCACACCGCAGCGGTCGCAGGTCACGCCCTTGTAGCGTATGCCTTTGTATTTGCCGCAGTGGCACTCATAGTCCTTCGTCGGGCCAAAGATGCGCTCGCAGAAAAGACCGTCGCGCTCGGGCTTGTATGTACGGTAGTTTATCGTTTCCGGCTTCAGCACTTCGCCGTGCGAATTCTCAAGTATCTCTTCGGGCGACGCCAGTCCGATGGAAATCTTGGAAAATTGACTCTTTATCTTGTTTTCTTTCTTGAAAGCCATTATTGTATATATGTATATGTAGGTGTTGGAAAAAGAGTTCTATTTGGGATTACTCTAACTTGATGCTCAGGCCCAGGCCCTGCAGCTCGTGGATGAGCACATTGAGAGACTCCGGAATGCCTATCTGGGTGATGGGGTCGCCCTTGACGATAGCCTCGTAGGCCTTGGCGCGGCCCATGACATCGTCGCTCTTGATGGTAAGCATCTCCTGGAGCACGTGCGAAGCGCCAAAGGCCTCGAGAGCCCAGACCTCCATCTCTCCGAAACGCTGGCCACCAAACTGGGCTTTACCGCCGAGGGGCTGCTGTGTGATGAGAGAGTACGGGCCGATGGAGCGCGCGTGCATCTTGTCCTCGACCATGTGGCCGAGCTTGAGCATGTAGGTGACGCCCACGGTGGCCTTCTGATCGAACGGTTCGCCCGTCTCGCCGTCGTAGAGCTGCATGGAGCAGTAGCGCGGCAGGCCGGCCTTGTCCGTCCACTCGCAGAGGTCTTCCAGTTTGGCACCGTCGAAGATAGGTGTGCTGAACTTGACGCCGAGCCTGCGGCCTGCAGCGCCGAGGATAGCCTCGAAGATCTGGCCGAGGTTCATACGCGAAGGCACACCCAGAGGGTTGAGCACGATGTCTACGGGGCGACCGTCGGCTAGGAACGGCATGTCCTCCTGACGTACGATCTTGGAGACGATACCCTTGTTGCCGTGGCGGCCGGCCATCTTGTCGCCCACGCCTATCTTGCGCTTCTTGGCGATGTATACCTTGGCCAGCTGGATGATGCCCGAGGGAAGCTCATCGCCGATGGTTATGGCGAATTTCTTGCGCTTAAGCTCTGCATCCATGATGTTGTATTTCTTGAGATAGTTGAGCACCAGCTGCTGTATGAGCTCGTTCTTATGGGCGTCGCTGGTCCACTTGCTGAGCTGCACAGCGGAGTAGTCGATGTTGACAAGCACTTCTTTTCTGAACTTGTCGCCCTTGGCTATCACCTCGGCGCCCGTGTCGTCCTTCACGCCCAGAGACGTGCGGCCCTTGGTGAGCGTGAGCAGCTTGTCGACGAGCGTGTCCTTGAGAGCCTGTGTGTCGTCCTCAAACTGCTTGTCGAGCTTCTCGAGCTCCACCTTGTCAGCGGCCTTGGAGGCGCGTGTCTTGATGGCTTTGGAGTAGAGCTTGCGGTTGATGACCACGCCGCTGAGCGACGGGTTGGCCTTGAGTGAGGCGTCCTTGACATCGCCGGCCTTGTCGCCGAAGATGGCCCTCAGAAGCTTCTCCTCGGGCGACGGGTCGCTCTCGCCCTTAGGCGTGATCTTACCTATCAGTATGTCGCCCGGCTCAACACGTGCGCCGATGCGGATGATACCGTTGTCGTCGAGGTCCTTGGTGGCTTCCTCGCTCACGTTGGGGATATCGTTGGTGAGCTCCTCCATGCCGCGCTTTGTCTCCCTCACCTCGAGCGAGAACTCGTCGACGTGGATAGAGGTCATGATGTCCTCCCTCACGCAGCGCTCCGAGAGCACGATGGCATCCTCGTAGTTGTAACCCTTCCACGGCATGTAGGCCACCAGCAGGTTGCGTCCCAGTGCCAGTTCGCCGTTCTCCGTAGCGTAACCCTCGGTCAGGATATCGCCCTTCTTCACTCTCTGACCCTTGACGCAGATAGGACGAAGGTCGACTACCATATTCTGATTGGTGCGGCGGAACTTGGGGATCTTGTACGACTTCAGGGCCGGCTCGAAGCTTACGAACTCTTCGTCCTCCGTGCGGTCGTAGAGAATATCGATGCGCGTGGCGTCGACAAACTCGACAACGCCGTCGCCCTCGGCGGCAATCATCGTGCGGGAGTCCACGCATACCTGCCTCTCGATGCCGGTGCCGACGATAGGCGCCTCGTTGTGGATAAGGGGCACAGCCTGGCGCATCATGTTGGAACCCATGAGGGCGCGGTGAGCATCGTCGTGCTCGAGGAACGGGATGAGGGCAGCGGCTATGGAGGCTATCTGCTGCGGCGCAACGTCCATGTAGTCCACCTCAGAGGGCGGCACAACGGGATAGTCGGCGTCGCGGCGGCACTTCACCTTGCTGCGGATAAACGTGCCGTCGTCGTTGAGCGGTGCGTTGCCCTGACCGATGATCTTGTCTTCCTCCTCTTCGGCCGAGAGGTATTTGATATGGCTGTTGTCCAGGTCTACCTTGCCGTCCTTCACTACGCGGTAGGGCGTCTCGATGAAGCCGAGGCGGTCTATCTTGGCGTAGACGCAAAGCGATGAGATAAGGCCGATGTTCGGGCCTTCAGGCGACTCGATAGGGCAGAGGCGGCCGTAGTGGGTATAGTGTACATCGCGCACCTCAAATCCGGCTCTCTCTCTCGAGAGACCGCCGGGGCCGAGGGCCGAGAGACGACGCTTGTGGGTCACTTCGGCCAGCGGGTTCGTCTGGTCCATGAACTGCGAGAGCGGGTTGGTGCCGAAGAACGAGTTGATGACCGAGGAGATGGTCTTGGTGTTGATGAGGTCCGTCGGGGTGAACACCTCGTTGTCGCGGACATTCATGCGCTCCCTGATGGTGCGGCTCATGCGCGCCAGACCGATGGCAAACTGGTTGGCCATCTGCTCGCCCACCGTGCGCACACGGCGGTTGCTCAGGTGATCGATGTCGTCCACGGTGGCCTTGGAGTTGATAAGGCGGATGAGATATTTGATGATTTCGATGATGTCCTCCTTCGTCAGGACGCGCACGCTCATGTCGGTGTGCAGGCCGAGCTTCTTGTTGATCCTGTAGCGGCCCACCTCGTCGAGGTCGTAGCGCTTGTCGGAGAAGAACAGGCCGTTGATCACCTCGCGGGCGCTGGCGTCGTCGGCCGGGTCAGCGTTGCGCAGCTGACGGTATATGTAGAGCACTGCCTCCTTCTCGGAGTTGCAGGGGTCTTTCTTGAGAGTGTTGAAGATGATGGAGTAGTCGAGATTGTCGTCGGCGTTGTCCTTGTGTACGAGGATGGTCTTCTCGCCGCTGTCGATAATGGTGGGGATGTTGTCCTCCGTGATCTCCGTGTCGCGGTCGAGCACTACCTCGTGGCGCTCTATCGATACTACCTCGCCGGTGTCCTCGTCCACAAAGTCCTCCACCCAGCTCTTGAGCACGCGGGCGGCTATCTTGCGGCCGATGCACTTCTTGAGCGCGGCCTTGGAGACCTTGACCGTCTCTGCCAGATTAAAGATGTCGAGGATGTCCTTATCGCTCTCGAATCCTATGGCGCGCAGCAGCGTGGTGACGGGCAACTTCTTCTTGCGGTCGATGTAAGCGTACATCACATTGTTGATGTCCGTGGCGAACTCGATCCAGGAGCCCTTGAAGGGGATGATACGCGCCGAGTAGAGCTGTGTGCCGTTGGCGTGGATGCTGGAGCCGAAGAATACGCCCGGCGAGCGGTGCAGCTGAGACACCACTACGCGCTCGGCGCCGTTGATAACGAATGTGCCGTAGTCGGTCATGTAGGGGATGGGACCCAGAAAAACATTTTGCACCACGGTATCGAAATCCTCGTGGGCGGGGTCATTGCAATAAAGCTTTAACTTGGCTTTGAGCGGCACACTGTAGGTAAGGCCGCGTTCCAGGCATTCCTCTATGCTGTAGCGGGGCGCATCGATGGAGTAGTCGAGGAATTCCAGCACGAAGTTGTTGCGCGTGTCGGCAATGGGGAAATTCTCCGAGAAGACCTTATAAAGCCCGTCGTTTTTACGCTTCTCCGGCGGTGTGTCCAGCTGGAGAAAGTCGCGGAATGACTTGATTTGAACGTCAAGAAAGTCAGGAAATGGCATCGGGTCCTTGACCGATGCAAAGTTGATTCTCTGGTTTACAGTTTTGGACGACATTCGTTATGTTTTGTGTTACAGTTGATTTTTTAAAAAGCAGGAGCACTGTATGGCTCCGTAAATGTTTGGGGATATCAGGGCGCTTTTTCCTATCAGGGCGTCGTTCCCCTACCTTCTGGAATTTTATATACGCAAAAAGTTAAGAACCCTCTACCAGAGGATCCTTAACTATTGCGTTGATAGCAAGTTCTGATTACTGAATCTCTACTTCTGCACCAGCAGCCTCGAGAGTCTTCTTGAGGGCTTCTGCCTCTTCCTTGGCTACGCCTTCCTTGAGCTTCGAAGGACCATTGGCTACAGCGTCTACGAGATCCTTAGCCTCCTTGAGGCCGAGGCCGCAAGCTTCCTTAACAGCCTTTACTACCTGAAGCTTGGCGCTTCCTGCGCTCTTGAGCACTACGTCGAAAGCAGTCTTCTCTTCAGCTGCCTCAGCGCCTGCTGCGGGACCTGCTGCCACTGCTACGGCTGCGGCTGCCGGCTCAATTCCGTACTCGTCCTTGAGTACCTGAGCTAACTCATTTACTTCCTTTACGGTCAGGTTGACCAACTCTTCAGCGATAGCTTTAATATCTGCCATTTTAGTTTCTATTTTTTATTGTTTTTATTCTGTTGATTGATTATTCAGGGCGTTCACCCAGTGTTTTTAATACTCCATGAATGGTCTGTCCACCGCTCTGGAGTGCAGAGATAACATTCTTGGCGGGCGACTGGAGCAGGGCAACGATATCTGCGATGATCTCGTTCTTGCTCTTGAGTGCGGCCAGATTGTCAAGTTGATCGGCGCCCACATAGAAGCTCTGTTCTGCATAGGCGGCCTTGAGCGCGGGGATACCGTCCTTGCCGGCCTTCTTGATGAGCTTGGCGGGGACATTGGCAGTGTTGCAGAGCATCAGTGCCGTAGTGCCCTTCAGGCTCGAGTAAAGCTCGGAGTAGTCGATATCGCTTGCCTCAAATGCTTTCTGGAGAAGTGTGTTCTTCACCACTACCATCTTGATGTCTCTCTTGAAGCACTCACGGCGCAGGTCCGTGGTCTTCTGGGCATTCATAGCCGTGACATCCACGAGGTAGAAGTTGGCGTACTGCTTGAGCAGCTCGCCGAGGTTCTCTATTACTATTTTCTTCTGTTCCTTTTTCATAATACCTTAGTTGTTAGTATCATCGGCCGCGATGGTCTTGGGATCGATGCGCAGGCCACGGCTCATAGTGCTCGAGAGGTAGATGCTCTTGATGTATGTACCCTTGGCTGTAGCCGGCTTCAGCTTGATAATAGTATTGAGGAACTCTTTAGCGTTCTGTGCTATCTGCTCAGGAGTGAATGATATCTTTCCGATAGAGGTGTGCACAATGCCAGCCTTGTCTACCTTGAAGTCTATCTTACCCTGCTTTACTTCCTTGACAGCCTTGGCCGGGTCGGGAGTAACAGTGCCGCTCTTGGGGTTCGGCATAAGGCCGCGCGGACCGAGGATACGTCCCAAAGGACCGAGCTTGCCCATGCAAGCCGGCTGGGTGATGATGACATCGATGTCAGTCCACCCGCCTTTGATCTTGTCGATATACTCGTCCAGACCCACATAGTCAGCACCTGCGTCCTTGGCAGCCTGCTCCTGGTCGGGAGTGCAAAGGCAGAGCACGCGTACGGTCTTGCCCGTTCCGTTGGGCAGCGACACCACGCCACGTACCATCTGGTTTGCCTTGCGAGGATCTACACCCAGGCGCACATCGATGTCGAGCGATGCGTCAAACTTCGTAGTGGTAATCTCCTTTACGAGCTTGGAAGCCTCGGTGAGCGTGTACATCTTCCCCTCTTCAATCTTATCGGCTACAGACTTTTGATTTTTTGTCAGTTTACTCATGTCTCTAATTGAAGTTTTATGTTATTCTTTAGGGAAGTCCCCTTTTACGGTAATACCCATGCTACGGGCTGTGCCGGCTATCATCTTCATTGCGGAGGCTACGGTGAAGCAGTTGAGGTCAGGCATCTTGTCTTCTGCAATGGCCTTGATCTGATCCCACGTCACTTCGGCAATCTTCGTACGGTTCGGCTCTGCTGATCCGCTCTTCTTCTTGGCTGCTTCAAGCAGTTGGATTGCTGCAGGAGGTGTCTTAACGACAAAGTTGAAAGACTTGTCCGTGTAGTAGGTGATCACTACAGGCAATACCTTTCCGGCTTTGTCCTTAGTCCTGGCATTAAACTGCTTGCAGAAGTCCATGATGTTGATACCCTTGGAGCCGAGAGCCGGTCCCACGGGAGGCGATGGATTTGCAGCGCCGCCTTTAATCTGTAATTTGATTAATCCAGCAACTTCTTTTGCCATTTTCTTTACTAATTATTGATTTGATTATTGCAGGAAATCGGGATACGTAACATTATCCTTATTCCTTCGTCACTTGCATATACCCCAGCTCCAGCGGTGTCTCGCGACCGAAGACCTTGACAGCCACGGTCAGCTTCTTCTTCTCGACGTTGATCTCCTTGACCACGCCGGTGAAGTTGTTGAACGGGCCCTCTATGACCTTGATGCTGTCACCTACCTGATACTCGGGCAAAACTTCCTGTCCCTCTGTCTCCATCTCATCGATGCTACCGAGAATCCTGTTCACCTCGCTCTGACGGAGGCTCTCAGGATGGTCCATACCACCGAGAAAACCGAGAACATTGGGAGTGTAGCGCAGATCCTGCGCTATCTCACCCACCAGCCTTGCCTCTACAAGCACATAGCCGGGCATGGAGTTGCGCTCCTTGACCGTGCGTTTGCCCGTCGGCGTGGTGTAGACCACCTTCTCCGTCGGGATGAGTACCTGAGAGACATTCTCGCCGAAGTGGCCGTTCTTGATGCCGAGGTCAATGTATTCCTTGACCTTGCCCTCCTTGCCGCTCACGGCCTTGAGGACATACCACTTCATCTCTGCTGCTGCCTTTTTCCCCACTGCCGGGGCAGATAATGAACTGTCTTTTTTCATATCTGCTGCCGGAGATTAATGCGGATAGACATTCTCCATGATAAACTGGAAACACTGGTCCATGATAAAGACCACAAGCGCAATGATTATGGAAGCTGATAAAACAACCACTGCACTATGTCCCAGCTCCTTGGATGTGGGCCAAGTTGTCTTGTATGCAAGCTCCTCGTAGGAAGCTTTGCAATATGCAATTGCTTTTTTCAACATGTTTCTGTTCTTTCTTTTGCACGGGAAGAGAGACTCGAACTCCCGACACCTGGTTTTGGAGACCAGCGCTCTACCAAACTGAGCTATTCCCGTAAGAAGGTCCCCGTACCCCTGAAGGAGCGGGGACCTCTATGCTAATGTCGTATTAGTCGTAGATTTCGGTGATCTGACCAGAGCCTACCGTACGGCCACCCTCGCGGATAGCGAAACGAAGACCTACGTTCAGAGCTACCGGGTAGATGAGCTCTACCTTGATCTCAACGTTATCACCAGGCATCACCATCTCTACTCCGTCGGGGAGAGTGATCTCACCGGTGCAGTCCATGGTGCGGAGGTAGAACTGAGGACGATACTTGTTGCCGAACGGTGTGTGACGGCCACCTTCCTCTTTCTTCAGCACATAGATGGAAGCCTTGAACTTGTTGTGAGGAGTGATGGCACCCGGGTGGGTAACAACCATACCTCTCTTCACCTCGCTCTTGTCGATACCGCGGAGCAGAAGACCTACATTATCACCGGCCATACCCTCATCGAGGGTTTTGCGGAACATCTCAACACCGGTAACCACCGACTTCTTGTCCTCGCCAAGGCCGAGCAGCTGTACTTCGTCGCCCACCTTTACCTTACCGGTCTCGATACGGCCCGTTGCTACGGTACCACGGCCGGTGATGGAGAAGATGTCCTCGATAGGCATAAGGAACGGTTTATCAACGTCGCGTACAGGCTCCTGAATCCAGGTGTCTACAGCGTCCATGAGCTCCATTACCTTGTCTTCCCACTTCTTAACGCCGTTCAGAGCGCCGAGGGCAGAACCACGGATGATAGGAGTATCCTCCTCGTAGCCGTACTGGGTAAGCAGTTCACGCATCTCCATCTCTACGAGCTCAAGCATCTCCTCGTCGTCTACGAGATCGCACTTGTTGAGGAATACCACGAGGCGCGGCACATTCACCTGACGGGCGAGCAGGATGTGCTCACGGGTCTGGGGCATAGGACCGTCGGTAGCAGCTACTACGATGATAGCACCATCCATCTGAGCGGCACCAGTCACCATGTTCTTCACATAGTCGGCGTGGCCCGGGCAGTCAACGTGGGCGTAGTGGCGCTTAGCTGTCTCGTATTCAATGTGCGAGGAGTTGATGGTAATACCTCTTTCCTTCTCCTCGGGAGCGTTATCAATCTGATCAAATGATTTTACGTCCTCACCGGTGCCGAGGCGCTCGTGAAGCACTTTGGATATGGCAGCCGTAAGGGTTGTCTTTCCATGATCTACGTGACCAATCGTACCGATATTTACATGCGGCTTGGTACGTACGAATTGTTCTTTAGCCATAGCTTTACTCTTTTATAATTGTTATATTAGTGAATATTCTTCACTTGGTTTTATCCAAATTAGAGCTGTTACTGAGGATTGAACTCAGGACCTCTTCCTTACCAAGGAAGTGCTCTACCACTGAGCTATAACAGCAAATCGAGCGGAAAACGGGACTCAAACCCGCGACCCCCAGCTTGGAAGGCTAGTGCTCTATCGACTGAGCTATTTCCGCAATCTTGTTACTTGTGGGCAAAGATGGATTCGAACCACCGAAGACGAACGTCAGCAGATTTACAGTCTGCCCCATTTGGCCACTCTGGAATTTGCCCATTTTCATAATGCTCCGTCGCTTTAGCCCTCCGGCCGATAATGTTGCTCCCCATAACGCCTCCGCTTCCACGGGCGGCATGAGGCTGAGCACCGTTTTCCGTTGTTCCGTCCTCCTTCGCGTGAGCTGTGCTTCGCTTAGGAGTAATCCCGAAACGGCTGCAAAGTTACTTATTTTATTCTAATCGCAAAACTTTTGCCCGACTTTTTTCTCTCTCCGCGCGAAAATCTTTTCCATTACTTGTCATTTCCGCTCTGAGACCCCCTCTTTCCTGCGCTTTTATCATGCATTTTGCTATCCTTCGCCCCTCTTCCGCGTCACCCCTCCAGGATGCGCACATATATATAATGCGTCGTGCGATAAGTCGACAAAGAAAATCCAAGACCTTATAGACAAACAGCGAACGAATCTCGCTGACGTTAACTATTTGGACTTGGACTCTGCCGCAAAGATAATAAAAATCCGGATGACATAATAAGAACTATGAAAATGCACCTGATACAAAAGGGAAGAACAGATTTCTATACAAATAAAAAGGCATCATCAAATGTTGCGCTCCCGCAGATGGAGAAAGACTCCGACACGCCAAAAGGCGCACGCAATATTGACAATGCGAGTGCAAAGGTAAACAATAATTCAGAAAGCGGCGAGAAATTTGTATCGCGTATTCTTTCGCGCACTTTCATATGCGGCGGAGGGCCCCTGAGGGCAGGGGCCCTCCCAGCTATTCCTCGTGCAATACCTTGGCACGCGTCTCGTTCTCACAACTATTACTCGCGCATATGCAAACTCGAATCATAGCAATATATGTTGTCATACTCCTGTATGGCTGATTTAATTTCGCTATACGAAAAGCGCACGCTTTTTCCGCTTATTGGAAATGGCATTCCCCACACTTCAAAAAACCTTCCGCATGCGAGAAACCTCACATAGGACCTGAGGAAAACTACATTTGAGGTAGTTTAAAACGTCTCAAACATAATTTTAGCCTTTTGTAGATACTGAAAATCATATAGTTACAAAGGGCAAAAATCGCCTATTGAGCCGCCTCGAACGGGGGCAAGGAAAATCGATGAGCGCGGCGTTAGCTGGGAGGGCCGCTGCCCTCAGCGGCCGCATGCCCAAAAAGGCAAAGCGCGAAGTAATTTGCGATGCAAGGGCCTAGCTTTAGACAGTTAGATGCATAGCGCATTATCCCAATATGAACCTTTTGCGGCGGCTGGCGACCGCTGAGGCAGCGGTCCTCCCAGCCAGTTTTCGCGCAATACCTTTGCGCACGTCTCGTATTCCAGCTATTTCTCGCACATATGCATTCTCGCGCATTCCTTCACACACTTTCGCGGCGGCCATCCCAGCCAGCCTTCGCACAATACTCTGGCACGCGCTTCGTACTTCCAGCTATTATTCGCGCATAATCAGAACGCAAATCATAGCAATATATGTTGTCATACTCTTGTACGGCCGAACTAATTTCGCCTACGAAAAGCGCACGCTTTTTCCGCTTATTGGAAAAGGCATTCCCCACACTTCAAAAAACCTTCCGCATGCGAGAAACCTCACATAGGACCTGAGGAAAACTACATTTGAGGTAGTTTAAAACGTCTCAAACATAATTTTAGCCTTTTGTAGATACTGAAAATCATATAGTTACAAAGGGCAAAAATCGCCTATTGAGCCGCCTCGAACTGGGGCAAGGAAAATCGATGAGCGCGACGTTAGCTGGGAGGGCCGCTGCAGCGCGGCCCAAGAGCGAGCCCCAAAATCTTACGTGCGGTTAAGCGACGAGAAATTAGTATCGCATATTCCTTCGCGCACTTTCTTATGCGGCGGCTGGCCCCTGAGGGCAGGGGCCCTCCCAGTTATTTCCCGCGCATATGCATAATCGCGCATTCTTTTGCCCACTTTTGCGGCGCCCTCCCGGCCAGCCTTCGTGCAATATCTTGCACGCGTCTCGTACTCCCAGTTATTTCCCGTGCATATGTATTCTCGCGCATTCCTTCGCGCACTCTGGCGGCGGCTGGCGACCGCTGAGTCAGTGGTCCTCCCAGCTATCGCGGAGAATTTCCCAGCTATCGCGGCGGAGACGAAAGAAGCGGGGCGCGCTGAGGAGCGCACCCCGCTTTGAGTCAGACCGGCCTGAGCCATTCAGCGGGCCCGGTCAGCGGCCGAGGGTCAATGGCCGCGTTGTTTTTCCTTGTATTTGGTGATCTGGCGCTGCAGCGAGTCGACGCACAGGTCCACAGCTTCCTCAAATGTGTCGCATACCTTTTCGACAAACAGTTCTCCGCCCGGTAGGGTGATGCGGATGCCTGCCTGCTTGTTGTTGGCAGTCTCGGGCTTCACCACCTTGAGACTCACTTCGGCCGTGCCGATCTGGTCGCTGGACTTTGTCAGCTTTGCTAATTTCTTGTCAATAAACTCGTGCAGCTTCTCGCTGGCTTCGAAATGAATTGATTTGATTTTGACTTCCATGATATGTGAATTTTATGCCCTTGGATGGGCGCGTTGATATTCTTTTTTCAGTTGTTCAAACGTGGTGTGCGTGTAGATCTCCGTGGTGGCGAGGCTCTCGTGGCCCAGCAGGCGGCGTACGGCCTCGATGTCGGCGCCGTGATTGAGCATGGCGGTGGCGAAGGAGTGGCGCAGCACATGGGGCGAGCGCTTCTTCATGGTGGTGACGAGCGAGAGCTCATCGTGGACTATTTCGCGCACTTCGGCGCCTGAGAGGCGTGTGCCGCGGCGGCTTACGAAGAACGCTCCGTCGCTATCGCCGGTGACGGCCCCGCGCCGGCTGAGGTATTCCCGCATCTCGGCGAGCAGGCTCTCGGAGAGGGGAATGATGCGCTGCTTGTTGCGCTTGCCGGTGACCTTGACGAGCTCCGCGTGGAAGTCGATGTCGGCCACGTCGAGCCCCGTGAGCTCGGAGAGACGCATGCCCGTGTTGTAGAAGGTGTTGATGATAAGGTGATTGCGGTGCCCCTCGAATGTGTCGCGCACCTTGATGTCGTCCAGAAGGGTATCCATGTCGCCCTCGCGCATGAAGTAGGGCAGGGGCTTCTCCTTCTTGGGCGGCGTGATGCGGACGGTCGGGTCGACGGTGAGGCGGCCGGAGACGAGCATGAAGCGGAAGTAGCACTTCAGGGCACTGATGCGCCGGCATACAGAGCGTGAGGTGTTGCCCTTGTCGAGCATGGCGGCCATCCAGCGGCGTATCAGCCGCTCGCTGATGTCGGCGTCCGGCACATCGGCCCCGGGAGCCAGCCCGAGCACGCCGGAGGCGAACAAACGGAATGCCTCCAGGTCGCGGCGGTAACTGTCGACGGTGCGGTCGGAGTAGTTGCGCTCGTATTTCAGGTAGCTCACAAATTCCTCTGCATGCATATCTGTATATGCTGTGGTTTTTCAGCGAATATATGAATTTCCCCCGTTTAATGCAAATATGCAGGCGGAAATTATTTGATTTGTCGTAAAGGACAATAATAAATCCCGTTTTCCGTGGGGAAAACGGGTGATTCGTAAGGTGCGCTGTCGAGGGGGAAAGCCTTCGCGGGGAGCTACGGATGGGTCTCGCCCTCGATATAGTCCTCCACAAAGAGGTGCTCGCCGTCGAACGTGGCGTAGGTGAAGAGGCTGATCCATTCGCCCAGCAGGATGACGCGCGTGTGGTCGCTGATGTGCACATCGGCCTCGATGTGGCGGTGGCCGAAGATGAAGTAGTTGATGTCCGGATGGGTCTTGAGGTACTGGCGCGCGAAGATGATCTGCGGTTCCTTGTCCTCGCCCATGAACGGGGGCTCCTTGCCGTCCACGCGCTTGAGGCGCGAATGGCGCGCCCACTGGAGGCCAAACCAGATGGCCCAGCGCGGATGAAGGGCGGAGAAGAGTGTGCGGCAGACAGAGCTGTGAAACATGGCCCTGAGCATGCGGTAGCGCCGGTCGCGGTTGCCGTCGCCGTCCCCGTGGGAGAGGTAGAACAGTTTGCCGTAGATCTCTGTGGTAAGCGCCTCGCGGTGGACGATCATGCCGCATTCCTTCTCAAAATAGTCGGTGAGCCAGAGGTCGTGATTGCCCGTGAAATAGTGCACCTCCACGCCCCGGTCGGTCAGTTCGCTGATCTTGCCGAGAAAGCGCGTGTAGCCCTTGGGCACACAGTATTTGTATTCGTACCAGAAGTCGAACATGTCGCCCAGTAGGTAGAGCGCGGAGCAGTGGTCCTTGATCTCGTCGAGGAAACGCACCAGGCGCCGCTCCTGGGTGCGGTGATGACGCGTGGCGAGCGAACCGAGATGGGCGTCGGAGAGAAAATAGACGTTTTTCATCACATCATGCCCAGTTCGGTCTTGGCTTCGTCGCTCATCATGCTCTCGTCCCAGACGGGATCGAACACGAGATTGATGTTAGCCTGCTTTATCGTGTCTATTCCCTCGAGCTTCTGGCGCACGTCCTCCGTGATATAGTCCGCCATCGGGCAGCCGGGCGCTGTGAGCGTCATCTCTACGTCGAGCGTGCCGTCGTCCTTGAGGTCTATCTTGTAGACCAGGCCGAGGTCGTAGATGTTTACGGGTATTTCAGGGTCGTAGACGGTCTTGAGCACCTCGACGATCCTGTCTTCTGTCTTCAGTTTTTCGCTTTCGGTCATTAGTATGCTGTGTTTATGCTACAAAGATAGGAAAGCGAATTAAAACATGCAAATTAAGAGAGATTAAATTCTCCGCGCGCGTCGCATCTTGCGTCCCGTGATTCAGTGGAGAATGTCGAAAATGCGGTCGACATATTTCTCGACGTCTCTGGTCTCGACGATGTAGAAGTGGGTGTAGGCGGGGTGGAGCACGACGAGAAAGGTGCGGCAGATGTCGAGGCCGTAGTTGCGCTTGAGGATGCGCTTGTATACGGCCTGCTGCAGGGAGTAGTGGATGAAGGAGCAGTCGGGCAGGTCGGAGAATGTGCCGATGCCCGTGCGGCCCCAGCTGTTGAGGCTCGGCTCGGCGCAGATGCCGGGGGAGTGCTCCGGGTCGATGACCTTGGTGGAGCGCTTCCAGTCGAACATCATCAGGCGGCCGTCCTTCTGGGCGATGAGGTCGGGCGCGCCGGCGATGCGCGAAGCCGTGTCGTAGATGGGCCACTCTGTGCGGTAGGGAGTGAGCCCCGCGCGGCCGATGAAGTCGAGAAAGTAGGAGAACTCGCGCGTGACGTCCGCCCAGGAGTCGTAGGCGAACGAGGGAGACTTGTAGCGGAGATGAAACGAACTGTTGGTGGGGCGCCCCAGCAGGTAGCTCTCGATCTGCGCGTGCAGGTGGGTGCCGCTCTCCGAGGCCTGCTTGGCGACAAACCTCCACCGGTCGATAAAGTCCTTCGGATTGCCGCCCGGCCCGGCCTTGCGCTTGGCCGCAGCCTCGGCGTCGAAGGCGTGAAAGTACTCGGAGATCACCGTGGTGACCGACTTGAGCGCGTCGCAGCCCTTGTAGAGGTATGTGTGAGTCTCGGGAATGAAGCGGATGTCGTTGTCGCGGTCGAAGTGATGGGCGGCGTTGTATCCCTCGCCCTTCTCCGTCGGTGGAGTGTAGCGCTCTTTGTCGGCTATGCGGCCCGCCTCCTTCTCCTCCTCCGTCAGCGGCGCGGGGTCGGCGTAGGGAGCCATGTCTTCCGGCGTTAGTCCGAGGCCGGCGAGGTACACCTCGCGCGCTCTCTCGGCGGCGGCGCGCTCGGCGCCGAGTCTGGACGGCCGGCGGTCGGGGGCAGGCCTCGTGTGGCCCGCTGTCGCGAAGCTTATGCCCGTCAGGCCCATCTCGGCGAGCACAGCGAGGATAAACCGGCTGCATGTCGCCGTCTCGAGAGCCGCCTGCCGCTCGCTGAAGCGTATCACAGCCCAGCCGTGGCGGCGCAGCAGGTCATCGCGCATTGCGTCGCTGTTGTCCTCCAGGTAGTGGCGCGGCGTGAGCGAGGCGGCGTGGTAGGGCTCGTCGGTCTCGATGTCCAGCGCAATGGCGCCGCCCTCGCCGCTCCCCGTGACGGCAATCTGGAGACGGTAGGTGACGCCGCCCTCGGCCATCTTGATGCAGCCGTCCGTGATCACCTCCGCGCCCGTGCCCCGTAGCGCCTCCCTCAGCGCCGCGGCTATCGTGAGCGGGAGCGACGGCGCTCTCAGCGTGCAGCGACGCAGGGGATAGACGGGCGTGTGAGGCGAGGGGAAAAGGCAATAGGGGTATACCGTATCCGACTTGCTGCCGGACATGTTGTAGGCTGTAAACTCGGTCATGGCTGTATGATGGGCCTGCTCATTATCTTGTGAAACTGTTTCTTGTCCCCGGGTGGCGGAGGCGGATTTCTGATTTCTTGTTCCCGCTTGCGCGGAAATTATCTTGTCTTCTGTCGCGCTCCTGTATGCATATGTTATGAATGATCCGCTTCGCACGGAGCCGCATTCCGAACACCTGAAAAACCGTCCCGCATAAGCGGAAAACTACAAGGCACCTGAGGAAAATTACATTTGAGATGTTTTCCCTCGTCTCAAATGTAAGTTCGCCCTTCTGCGGAACATTGCAAATCACACACTTGAGAAGAATACTCCGGACCCTTTCAAAGGCGCAAATCACACATTCCTCCGCGCATGTCATCCATTCCGCCGCGCATGTCATCCATTCCGCCGCACGCATTATTCATCCCGCCGCGCTCTTTATCCATCTCCGAAATGCCGCATGCCTTCATGCGGACGGACATTGCCTTGCGGTGTTGAAGAAGATGAGGAAAAGGATAACTGCGTGCGATTCCCTGCGCCTTATGCACATGTCCGGGCGCAATATAATCGCCTCCGGGGATATGGCGCAGTGAAAATTCCGCATTTACTGGCACGCATTATATTATATATGCGTATAGGCGTACGCATATTATATATGGCGTCTGCCATATATGCGCTCCTGCGGGGCAGGTATGCACTCTTGTGTGGCAAGAGTGTGCTCCTGCAGACCAAGAGTGCGCTTCTGCGGGCGCGGAGAGCGGAACTGCTTGCGGCTCTCTGCGGCGCCGTCGCCCGGCGTTGCGGCTTGGGATTAGTTCACCGCGGTGCCGGCGCTCTTGGTGGCGGCTTTCTTCTTCTTTGCAGCGGCTTTGGCCTTCTTCCTGGAGCTCTTGGCGGCCTTCTTGGCGGAGGCTTTCGTCTCCTTGGCCTTGAGCTTTTTGACGGAGTCGGTGGCCTTCTTGCTCTTGCTGGTCTGTACGCGCGATGCGCCGGTCGTGCCGTCGGACGTCTCCGCGAAGCCCGCCGCGCAGGGGAGCGCGGCGGCCGCGATCATCATTCCTGCCGTCAATAGCAGGCTGTTAATCATTCTCATTTCAGGATAGAATTCTCTATTATAGTGTGTATTTTCTCCGCCTTTACCTCATTATCGTGGCTTCGCGGTCGGGGCCGACGGAGACAATCTTGACGGGCCTGCCGAGAGCCTTCTCGATAAAGGCGATGTAGTCCTTAAGTTCGGCGGGAAGCTCCGCCTCGCTGCGCATGCCGGTGATGTCGGTCTGCCATCCCTTGATGTCGGTGTATACGGGCTTGCAGCCGGCGGTGTCGTAGGGCATGTCGGTCGTCTGAGTGCCGTCGGGCAGGATGTAAGCCGTGCAGGCCTTGATGGTGGGGAAGTCGTCGAGCACGTCGCTCTTCATCATCACGAGCTGAGTCACACCGTTGATGACTACGGCGTAGCGGAGCGCCACGAGGTCGATCCATCCGCAGCGGCGGTTGCGGCCTGTCACGGCGCCATACTCGCCTCCGATCTTGCGTATCTTGTCGCCCGTGGCGTCGAAGAGCTCTACGGGGAACGGGCCCGAACCTACGCGCGTGGAGTAGGCCTTGAAGATGCCGAACACCTCACCTATGCGCGAGGGAGCCACACCCAGGCCCGTGCATACGCCGCCCGAGGTCGTGGAACTGCTGCTGACGAACGGATATGTGCCGTGGTCGATGTCGAGCATTGTGCCCTGCGCGCCCTCGGCCAGCACATTCTTGCCGCCGTCGAGCATGCGGTTGATCTCGATCTCGGTATCGTTGAGATGGAAGCGCCTCATGTATTCCACGCCCTCGAGCCATTTCTCTTCTACCTCTTTGAGGTCGTAGTCGTAATGGAGGTCGTGGAGAATGCGTTCGTGAGCGGCCTTGAGCGTCTTGTATTTCTCGTCGAATCCGGAGAGTATGTCGCCCACTCTGAGCCCGATGCGTGCGGCCTTGTCGCTGTAGGCGGGGCCGATGCCCTTGCCCGTGGTGCCCACCTTGTTCTTGCCCTTGGCCTGCTCGTAGGCGCGGTCCAGCAGTCGGTGGGTGGGCAGGATGAGATGCGCGCGGCGGCTGATGTGCAGGCGGTCGGTGAGCGAATAGCCCGCTCTCTCCAGTTCGCCCGCCTCGTCCATAAACAGGTCGGGGGCTATGACGCAGCCGTTGCCGATGATGTTCACCTTGTTCTCGGAGAATATGCCGGAGGGAATGGAGCGCAGCACAAACTTCTTGCCGTCGAAGATGATCGTGTGCCCCGCATTGCATCCGCCTGCGAAGCGCGCTATGACGTCATACCTGGGGGTGAAGAAATCTACTACCTTCCCCTTGCCTTCGTCTCCGAAAACTATACCCAAAAGGGTGTCAACTTTTCCTTGTATCATTGTCTTTTGCTTGTTGTTTCCTGTTTCTCTTGCGCTCCTTGCTCACACAGGTGGCGCATACGCCGTAGACGTAGGTCTTGCTGTGTGTGGCATGAAGCCGCGGCGTGCGCACCAGTTTGACAGCCCTGTCGAAGCTCGGGTCTACGATGGGCGTGATGCGTCCGCAGCGTGTGCATATCATATAGTTGAATGTCGTGCGGCCCAGAGCCCACTCGAAGCGTGTGCCGTGAGTATCAAACATGTGCTCCACCACGATGCCGGCCTGCGTGAGTACCTCGAGCGCGGAATAGACTGTGGCCTTGCTCAGATGGAAGTGCATCACGCCGAGCATGTAGTCGTAGAGCTGGGCGATGGTGAACAGGCCCGTCTGCCGGGAGGCCGCTTCGAGGACGGAGTAGCGCTCGGGACTTTTCCTGATCTTCCATTTCTCCAGATATGCGGTCAGCATCTCCTTGGGGCTGAGCTGCGGAGCCGGTTCTTCGTTCTCGCGTTTTATCATTTCTTCTGGCTACGGGCGAAGCGCGAGAGTATCCTCTCCACTTCGATGTTCTGAAATGTGTTCTGCGCGGCAAAGCGTGTGATCGCGTTGTAGGCTGCGCGGGCCACCATGGGAGAGGGGCTGTAGAGCGCAGTCTCGCACTGGTCCGCCAGTTCACTCCTCTCGCGGCCGTAGAAGCAGACGCCGGCGCTGATGAGCCTGCCGGCGGTGAGAAATCCGCAGAGCTCGGTCATCGTGTCCTCCGAGGCCATCCACTCCATGATGGCGTGGCCCGCGTAGGGCAGGTATTGCAGCAGGTGCATCGACAGATACTGCGCCTCCTCGGGCGTGCGAAGCCCTGCCACCAGTTCGGCGGCCATGTCGGGGGCGCATTTCTCGGGCGGGTAGAGCATCGTGGCCAGCAGCCGGCATTCTCTCACCGGTTCCCTCCACAGAGCGAGCGCCAGAGTGGTGTCGTGGGGCAGATGGCGGGCCATCTCAATGAGGCGCACGCCCTCCACGCCGAAGTTGACCCCGTAGCGGAGTCCCCGCTCGCGCATGCCGGCGCTCACCACGCCGTTCATCATGCTGTGGCAGTCCTGCTTGATGCGCCTTACGGTCTCCTTTATCTCCTCCTCAGTCATCATCACTCATTGACATAGGGCAGGAAAGAGTAGTCGCGGCTGTAGCGCAGCATCTGATGCTCGTAGCTCTCGCCGTAGCGCACCTCGATGTCCGTGATATTCCCCTGAGCGTCCTTTACGGGCACATACTCGGGATTGATAAAGCCCTTGTAGGGCGAGATATTGAGCTTCTTGTAGCGGGCGAGCACCTCGGCGTGGAGCGCGGGGTCGACCTTGACACCGTAATCCTCCACCAGGCGCCGTGCGCCCTCGTAGTCGCCTTCGCTCTTCACCCTCTGCACCTCGGCCAGCAGCTTGCCGAAGAGTGTGCGCAGGGCGGGGTAGGAGTTGATGCGCACGAAGGTGCGGCCGTCCTTCTTGACGAGCTCCACCACCTTGTCGGCCTTGCCGTGCTCATATACCCAGTGGGCTATCATGGCGCGGTTGCGCATGTGAGCCTCCTCGATGTTGTTGCCCGGCTGTATGCGGACGAGCTGGGTCATCAGGCCGTTCATCATATAGGTGTAATATTCCGACTTGTAGGCTTCGCCATTGGGCGTGAGGCCCAGTTCCGTGAGCTTCGGGTCGGCTATGTAATAGAGGCCGAAGAGGTCGGCGCGCGCCTCCTCGATGGTCGAGCCGTAGGCCTTGAGCGAGTCGGGGTCGGTGCCCGGCAGGAGTTTTCCGCTGCCGTGACCCAGACACTCGTGCAGGTCCGTGTGGAGCTCGTCGCAGGCGTCGCCGTAGCGGTTGATATTGTCGATGGTAGCCTGGTCGATGACGAACTCGCTCAGCATGCCGTTGCCGTGCGCGGCCTTGTTGTAGGCGTCGGTGATGTTGCCGATGGTAACACTCTTGGAGCCGTACTCCTTGCGTATCCAGTCGGAGTTGGGCAGGTTGATGCCGATGGCGGTCGAGGGGTACAGGTCACCGCCCAGAATGGCTGCGGTGATCACCTTGGCCGAGATGCCTTTGACCTTCTCCTTCTTAAAGCGCGGGTCCACGGGCGAGTGGTCCTCAAACCACTGCGCGTTGGCGCTCAGCTTCTCCGTGCGGGCCGTGGCGGCGATGTCCTTGAAGTTGACGATCGACTCCCACGAAGCCTTCATGCCCAGCGGGTCGCCGTAGCTCTCGGTGAAGCAGTTGGTAAAGTCCACGCGGCTCAGTGTGTCGCGCACCCAGAGGATGGAATATTTGTCAAATGTCTTGAGGTCTCCCTTCTTGTAGAAGTCGATGAGCGTGCTGATGACCTCGGCCTGCTGGGGCGTGTCGGCCACCTCGCGCGCTTTCCCGAGCCAGTAGATGATGCGGTCGATGGCCGCGCCGTACAGTCCGCCCGAGCGCCATACTTTCTCCTTCAGCTCCCCGTTCTCCCTCACCAGGCGGCTGTTCATGCCGTACATGATGGGGTGCTGCGCGTCGCCCTCAGCCTTTTGCGCGGAGTAGAACGCCTCCGCGTCGGCCTGCGTCACGCCCTCGCCGTAGTAGTTGCACGCCGAGGTGAGCACCAAGTCGTCGCCGTCCTTCTGATTGACCCGCATGGGCATCACAGTGGGGTCGAAGATCACGGGAAATACCTCGGCGATGAGCTGCTCTACGCTCTGGCCTTTGGCCAATGGCAGCTTCTTCTTGTCCACGCTCAGCAGCGCCTTGCGGAAGAATTCCCGGCTGAATCCCGGCTTGAATTTCTCGCAGCCGTAGTGGTGATGTATGCCGTTGCTGAACCAGACACGCTTCAGATACTCGGTCATGGCCTGGAAGTCCTTGCTCCCGCGGTCGCCCTTATAGTCGGTGTAGACCGTCTCGAGCATACGGCGTATCCTCAGGTTGTAGCGGCAGTTCTGATCGAAGAGAATGTCGCGGCCCGAGAGCCCCGCCTGAGATAGGTAGTAGATGAGTTTCTTCTCCTGCAGCGGCAGACTCTCAAATCCGTCTACGCGGTAGCGTAGCATCTGAAGGTCGGCGAATTTCTCGTCGCTGTATTTGAATCCGTCGCTCTCCTGCGCGCCTGCGCACAGCGCGGTCGCTGATAGTATTATAGCCATTATTACGTTCCTCATAAATGCTTGTGGATGTCGCCCTGCACCATGCCGGGCCATATCTCCTGCAAATTTGGCATTTTTTCCTGTAACGACAAAGCCGCCGCCTTTCTTTTTGAGCGTCTTAGCCGGAGCTGTATTCCGCCCGCCTTCCCCTCTGCTAATCAGCGCTCCTCCGCAGCAAATGCGATGTACGAAGAAATGCGCGATGCGATATTGCGCGATAAATAGCCGAGAGTACGCGACGCGCGCCATTGTATTGCGCGAGAAATAGCTGGGAGGGCCGCTGCCCTCAGCGGCCGCCAGCCGCCGCAAGAGTGCGCGAAGAAATGTGCGATAAGGCCTCCCACCTAATGCGGCGCACTTCCTTGCTGTCGCGGTTGATTTATCATCTAATGCGATGCATTGCCACTTCTCCATAGCGCGTAATATCTCTTCCCGCGAAGCATTCCGGGCTTCGCGGGAAGGTGTCGCGGCGTATTTGCGAAGCTAATGGCTTATCGCGAAGAGGTGGCTCGGCTAATTTGCGAAGCTAACGGTTCTCCGCCTTGAGGAGTGCGGCGTCGCCGCCGCTTATGCCCAGTTCATAGTCGCCCTCGGCGGGGAGAGTGAAACTGATGCCGAGCGTCTCTTCCTTACCATCCGCAATGTCGAAGGGCTTCTCCACGATCGCGCGCCCGTCGGCGGCGCTGCGCACAAAGGCTGTGCCGCGACCCCGCACGGTGAGCGTCAGGCTGTGAGCGCCGGCCTTGAGCCAGAGGCCCTGAAAGACGCTCTCGCCCTCCCTGACGTGCGCCCCGCGGCGTGTGATGGCGGCCTCGCCGCGGCGGCTCCAGTAGCAGCGGCCGTCGTGGAAATCACCGTTGAGGATGAGAGGGGAGGAGTGGATGCCGGTGTCGCCGCGGAAATTGGTCGGTGTGACGCACAGCAAGCTGTTGGGGCTCTGGTAGTCGTTGTGCTCTATCAGAACGTCCTGAATGGTGGAGAAATCATTGGTCTCGGTGTTGGTGAAGGGCTTGCCGTCGAAGGGGTTGTCGGGCCATGTGCCCACGCTGTAGCCGCCGCGCAGCTCGCAGTCGGTCACGAGGATGCTGTCGATGATCTGCTTCTCCGGACGGGGATTGGTGGAGCCCCAGGGGATGAAGGCGATGGCCTTGCCCTCGCCTCCCACACGGCTGTCGATGCTGCTGTGCTCCACGATGACGGAGCGCGCGCCGTGGGCGGCGGTGTCATCGTATGTGCGCCAGGGGGAGATCTTGCTGCGCGGGTCGCGGAAGGAGGAGGAGAGGGTCACGCCGTCATCGTTGGAGGAGTGGAAGCAGCGCGAGATGATGACATGGTGTGTGCCGGAGCTCAGGCCGAAGCCGTCGCCGCTGACACAAGCGGCGTCGTAGAGCTTGACATTGCCGGCGAATACGGCCGAGTCGCAGTCGAAGCTCGTATGATAGCAGTTGGTGCGGATGACATCGAGGTCCTGGAGCACCACCTGGCTGCAGTCGCTGAAGGCCAGCGGCACGATATGTATGCGGTCCTCGCAGGTGTGGGCGTAGTGGTCGAAGTCGGGGTCAAGGGTGTAGGTGTCGCACATGCGCAGTGTGCCGGGGCCTGTGACCTTGACTCTCGTCTCGCCCATGGCCCAGAGCATGGGCATGTTGGCAAAGTGAGAGTGTGTCCACGGTATGTCGGGGATGACCATGTCGTGGCCGTAGAGGGGAGCGTAACGGTAGTCGCGGACATCGCCGCTCTGCCACAGCACGGCGCCCCGCTCGAGGTGGAGCTCGACATCGCCGCGCAGCTGTATGCTCGTCACGACATAGCGGCGGCCGGCGGGGTCGTCGGTGCCGGGCACGACGACGCGCCCGCTGCCCATGCCGGCGGCGGCGTTGACGGCCAGTTGGATGGCGTGGGTATCATCGGTAAAGCCGTCGCCGCGCGCGCCGTAGATCACCACGTCAAAGTCCTCGGGCGTCACCACGAAGTCGTAGGGGTTGTCGGTAAAGTGCTCCCAGTTGGTGATGAAGAAGGGGCGGTCCACTATCATCTCGTCGCCGCCTCGGAAGGCGACGGCTATGAAGCGCGTGGAGAGGTGGGTCATATCGGGGCGGTCGGCGCGGTGGAGGGGGAAACGGTCGATGATGCCCAGACCGCCCGAGAGCGGCGCGGTGCAGAGGCGGCGGCCGCTGTGGTAGTCGCTCTTAAGGTAGAAGGGCACAGAGTAGATGGCCACGGAGTCGAAGCGCGAGGCGAGCGCGGGGCGCAGCCAGAGGCGGATGTGGATATTCGCGCTGTCGGCGGTGCATGTCTCCACCCGTCCGGCGTAGGCGGTGATCGGCTCCTCCCGCTCGAAGGTGAACCGGTCTATCTCTATCGTCCCCTTGCCGCCGCCGACGGGAGAGAGGCTGAAGCCCGTGTAGTGGCCCTCGGGACGGAGGTCGGAGAAGTTGAAGAGGTAGTTGCGCCGCTCGGGAAGGATGCTGAGCGGGAAGGTCTTGGTATATGTATGGTCGGCCTTGTCATCCTTCGTGTAGATGGTCACCCTCATGCTGTCGGCCATGGTCTTGTTGCCTATCACGAGGCGCAGTGTGTTACGCTCTGCGGCGGGCGGCGAGTAGAGGCTGTGGAGGCTGCCGTCGAGGGCGCGCGTGGTGAGGACGGCGTCCGGCCGCCGGCGGTGGAAGAGGAGCGCGTCGCTCCCGTAGCCGATGCTCCCGCCGCGGCATGTGAAGGCCGACGTGCTGAGCGGCGTGGCGAATTCGCCGTCTATGGGCAGCCCCACGCGGATGTTGTCGAGCATAAAGTCGCGCCCGTCCTGCCACACCTCCGTGGTCGGCGCCGAGACACCTATCTCCATCGAGCGTATGTCGCCGAGGAACGGGCACTCCGTGAGGTCGAATGTCACCACTCTCCAGAGCGATGGGATGATGACGGTGCGGGCGGTGAAGGTGCGGCCTCCGCGGCTGCCCACGATGAGGCGCACATACACGTCCCTTACGGGCGAGGCGGGCACAAGTATCCCCATCTCGAGCATGGGGCTCCTCCGCCAGTCTGCCCCGTCGCGGAACTCGCGCCTCACCGTGCGCCATGCGCGGCCCTCCACGGCTTGGGCGCTCACCCTCAGGATGCGCTCGCCCTCGGCGCGGTGCACACCAGCCCTCAGGGCGCTCGTCGTGTCGATGCGCTCTGCGGCGCCGGCGGCCTGGAAACCGTCCGTCCCCGTCTCGAAGGTGGCGAGCGTCCGGGGCGAGAGCAGCGAGATGCGGTGGGAGCAGTTGTGTACATTTACGGTGTCCTTCCATGCCGCCGCTGATACGGCGGGGCATAGTAACAGTGTGGTCAATAGAAAGAAGAGAGTTCTCATGATTTTTACTAATAATGCCAATGGCAAGGTGTTTTTGGCCAACGACAAAATTAGCAAAATGTTTTCTTATCGCCACATCTTTAAGGCGATAAACTTGTCCGTTTGCCGCATACTTGCTATTTTTGCAATGCTCTTGCCGTTGGCTGACAATATCCTATGGCTAATCACAACATTCTGGGACAAGACGGCGAGGAAGCCGCGGCCCGCTACCTGATGTTTGAGGGCTATTCTCTGCTGGAGCGCAACTGGCGTGTCGGCCATCTCGAGGTGGACATCATCGCAGAGCGTCGCGGGCTGCTCGTGTTCGCCGAGGTCAAGACACGCTCCTCCGACAGCACCGTCCTCCCCGAGGCGCGTGTCGACCGGGAGAAGCGCGGGCGCCTCCTCAGGGCTGCCGCAGCCTACCTCTCCCTCACCGGCGAGGACCGCCAGATACGATTCGACATCCTCAGCGTCACGGGTCAGGCGCCCTCCTTCACCGTGCGCCACATCGAGAACGCTTTCTCCCCCGACCCCCGCACCGGCGGCGACAGGAGCGAAGATACGATATACGATTACAATAATTATCACGATAAGATATGACCGATAATCCCAAGCACCGGTCTCCCGCCAGACTGACGTCTGCAGGACTGACAGAGAGCATCAAGTACGAGTTCATGCGCAGGGAGTTCTATTTCCTTTTCCCGCTCAAGATCCCCACCGAATATACCCTTTCCTTCTATTATGCCGACACCGTTACCTCGACCAATGACAAGGCGCTCACGCTGCCGGCTCCCGGTATGAAGGAGATCAAGGTGCTCTGCGCCACCACGCAGACCGCCGGCCGCGGACGGGGAGAGCACAAGTGGGAGTCGGAGAGCGGCAAGAATCTCACCTTCAGCATCATCTGCCGGGCCGACTTCCTGTCCACCGCCGACCAGTTTCTCCTCCTGCAGGCCGGTGCGCTGGCCGTCCGCCATGTGCTGGGCAAGCTCATGAGGCAAGTCTCCATCAAGTGGCCCAACGACATCTACATCGGCGACAGCAAGGTGAGCGGCACACTCATCCAGCTCGATGTGGCTGGCGAAAGCATACGCCGCGGCGTCATCGGCGTGGGCATCAATGTCAATCAGGAGACATTCCGCAGCGACGCGCCCAATCCCGTCTCCCTCATCAATGTCCTGGGCCACGAGACAGAGCTACGCCCGCTGCTCAGGCAGATCACAGAGCGCTTCGCCATGGAGTACGACTGCCTGCGCGACGACAAGGAGTTCATCCGCTCGCGCTATCTCCAGCATCTCTGGCGTCTCGAGGGCAAGCATCCCTACCGCGACAAGGACGGCGAATTCATGGCCGAGGTGGTGCGTGTGGAGAATGACGGTCACCTCGTGCTGCGCGACGCTCAGGGCCGCGAGCGCTCCTACGCCTTTGGCGAGGTAGATGCCGTGCTCTGACCACAGGCCGTAAATACTTATTAACTTCCCCGCGTGCTCAGTCTGAGACAAAACTCCTAACTTTGCCTCTATCTAAGTCAAAAACAATAGCAGACATGACAGATCATATAATCTCCATTTCCGGCCGTCCGGGCCTCTACAAACTGGTCAAACAGGGCCGCGGCATGCTCATCGTAGAGAGCATCGGCGAAGGCAAGAGCCGCTTCACCGTGGGCACATACGACAGGGTCGTTTCGCTCAACGACATCTCCATCTATTGCGAGGACGACGACCGCCCGCTCTTCGACGTGTTCGCCTCCATCAAGGCCCACGAGAACGGCGCCAAGCTCTCGTTCAATCCCCGCAAGGTTTCCGCCTCCGAGCTCCACGACTACCTCGCCGCCGTGCTGCCCGACTACGACCGCGACCGCGTTCACGACAGCGACATCCGCAAGCTCCTGGTGTGGTATAACATCCTCGTGGAGGGCGGAGTGACCGACTTCGGGACGGAGAAGCCCGCCGACGCTGAGGCTCTCGCTGAGGGCGACGCCCCCGGGGAGAAGAAGAATTAGAGAATCATCGCGCGGGCCTCAGCGCCCGCCGCACGGACCATAACGCGCAGTGCACCGTCATAGGTGTGTCGCGCGTTTTCATTTGCGCGGCGCCGGAGAATGCGCCGCGCGGGCCGGCTGTTTCCTGCCTGCGGACACCGTAATCCGCGAGAGTGCACAGCCGTCCGGCACGCGCTGCTCGTGCATTCTTAGTGGGCTTTCGTCGGGGGCTAAAGGCCGATTTTTGAGCCTTTGCAAATATCTGAAAATCAGCGCTCCCGAAAGGGTAAAACTACATTTGAGACGTTTTGAACTACCTCAAATGTAATTTTCCTCAGGTGCCTTGTGAGTATCGTCGCATGCGGGACGGTTTTTCTGATCTCCGCAATTTGTCCCCTTCGTGATGCGGACGACTCTTCCATTATGCATCCCGGGGCCGTCGGAATTGCTGCCTGCGCAGGGAAAATGCGGCGGGATTCAGGCCGCAGGGGAAGAGGGTGATTTTATGAGGCAAATGGCGGGAGAAAAATGCCTTCCGGGCCGTGAGTGTAGGGAGAAAAACGTAAATTTGCACTGTAAAAGCTATAGCGCAACAGATATGATAGTATTTTTCAAGGTTCCGACGGGCAATATCATTGCTGCGGACATCAGTCACCCCCTGGACAAAGACGAAGAGAGCAAGCTCTGCTGGCTTTTCGGTAACGCCGAACGGCTCAAGGCCGAGACGCTGGACGGTTATTATGTCGGCCCGCGCCGCGAGATGATCACGCCGTGGAGCACCAACGCCGTCGAGATCACTCAGAACATGAGTCTGAGCGGCGTAAAGCGCATCGAGGAGTATTTCCCCGTGCCCGATGAGAATGCGAGCTACGACCCCATGCTCCAGCGCATGTACCACGGGCTCAATCAGGACATTTTCACCGTCCACAAGCGGCCCGATCCCATCGAGTATATCGATAACATTGAGGAATACAACGAGCGCGAGGGCCTGGCCCTTTCGCCCGAGGAGATCGAGTACCTGCACAAGGTGGAGGGCCAGCTGGGCCGCAAACTCACCGACAGCGAGGTATTCGGCTTCGCGCAGATCAACTCGGAGCACTGCCGTCATAAGATCTTCGGCGGCACCTTTATCATCAACGGCAAGGAGATGCCCTCCTCGCTCTTTGCGCTCATCAAGAAGACCACTAAGGAAAATCCCCATCATATCATCTCGGCCTATAAGGACAATGTCGCCTTCGCCGCCGGTCCGGTAGTGGAGCAGTTTGCCCCGCGCGAGCACGCCACGAGCGACTATTTCGTGGTGAGCGACATCGAGAGCGTCATCTCGCTCAAGGCCGAGACGCACAATTTCCCCACCACCGTGGAGCCGTTCAACGGCGCCTCGACGGGTACGGGCGGCGAGATACGCGACAGGATGGGCGGCGGCGTCGGTTCATGGCCCATCGCCGGCACGGCCGTATACATGACCGCCTATCCGCGCCTCAAGGGCGGCCGCAGCTGGGAGAACGTCCTGCCTGTGCGCAAGTGGCTCTACCAGACGCCCGAGCAGATACTCATCAAGGCCAGCAACGGCGCCTCCGACTTCGGTAACAAGTTCGGCCAGCCCCTCATCACCGGTTCGCTCCTCACCTTCGAGCACGAGGAGCGCGGCGAGAAATACGGCTACGACAAGGTCATCATGCTCGCAGGCGGTGTGGGCTACGGCACACGCCGTGACTGCCTCAAGAAGGAGCCTCACAAGGGCAACGAGATCGTAGTGGTGGGCGGCGACAACTATCGCATCGGCCTCGGCGGCGGCTCCGTATCGTCGGTAGATACCGGACGCTACTCCTCGGGTATCGAGCTCAACGCCGTGCAGCGCGCCAACCCGGAGATGCAGAAGCGCGCCAACAACCTCGTGCGCGCTCTCTGCGAGGAGGAGGTCAATCCTATCATCTCCATCCACGATCACGGCAGCGCCGGCCATGTCAACTGTCTCTCTGAGCTCGTAGGCGAGTGTGGCGGCGAGATAGATATGACCAAACTGCCCATAGGCGACCCGACGCTTTCCTCCAAGGAGATCATAGCCAACGAGAGTCAGGAGCGCATGGGTCTGCTAATCGATGAGAAGCATATAGAACACGTGAGAAAGATAGCCGAGAGGGAACGCGCCCCGATGTATGTCGTGGGCCACACCACGGGCGACGCCCATTTCTCGTTTGTTCAGGGCGATGGCGTGAAGCCGTTCGACCTCGACGTGGCGCAGATGTTCGGCCATTCGCCCCGCACCGTGATGCACGACGAGACTGTCGAGCGCCGCTACAAGGACGCCGCCTACGACAAGAGCGCCCCGGAGAATTATCTCGCCACTCTCATGCAGATAGAAGCCGTCGCCTGCAAGGACTGGCTCACCAACAAGGTGGACCGCTCCGTGACGGGCAAGGTGGCACGCCAGCAGTGTGTCGGCCCCTTGCAGCTGCCGCTCGCCGACTGCGGCGTCGTGGCGCTCGACTACCGCTTCCACAAAGGCATAGCTACTGCGCTGGGCCACGCACCCCAGGCCGGCCTCATCTCTCCCGCTGCCGGTTCGCGGCTCTCCGTGGCCGAAGCGCTCACCAACCTCGTCTTCGCTCCCATCGAGGAGGGGCTCGACGGTGTGTCGCTCTCGGCCAACTGGATGTGGCCCTGCCGCTCGCAGAAGGGCGAGGACGCGCGCCTCTACGAGGGTGTCAAGACCCTGAGCGACTTCTGCTGCGCCCTGGGTATCAATGTCCCCACCGGCAAGGACTCTCTCTCGCTCTCACAGCAATATCCTGACGGCAGCAAGGTCATATCCCCGGGCACCGTCATCGTGTCCGCCGGCGCTCAGGTGAGCGACGTGCGCCATATCACAACGCCTGTCCTCGCGCCCGACACCACCTCGGTGATGCTGCTCGTGGACTTCAGCGCCTGCCCCAAGGCTCTGGGCGGCTCAGCATTCTTCCAGACGCTCGGCGCCGTGGGTTCCGCAGCGCCTGAGATCAAGAGCGCTGCATACTTCCGCGCCGCCTTCGACGCCGTGCAAGAGATCGAGAAGCGCGGCTATGTCCTCGCCGGCCACGATGTCTCGGCCGGCGGCCTCGTGACCTGCCTCCTCGAGATGTGCTTCGCCAATGTTACCGGCGGCCTCGAGATCACGCTTCCCGATGTCCCCGACGATGACATTGTAAGGGCTCTCTTTGCCGAGAACCCTGCCGTCGTGCTCCAGGTGAAGGCCGACGCAGCAGCCAGGGCCGAAGAGATCCTCTCCAAGGCCGGTGTAGACTATCAGAAGATAGGTCATCCCTCCGCCCTGCGCCATGTCAGCGTTACCGCCGCCGGACGCACCATCAATCTCGACATCGATGAGCTCCGCGACAAGTGGTACGAGACTTCCTACCTCCTCGACACGAAGCAGAGCATGAATGGCTGCGCCCTCGAGCGCTATAACAACTATAAATGCCAGCCGCTCCAGTTGCGCTTCCCCGAGCACTTCCACGGCCGCTTCGCCGACTACGGCATCGATCCCGACCGCCGCAAGCCCACGGGCCTGCACGCCGCCATCATCCGCGAGAAGGGCACCAACGGCGAGCGCGAGATGGCCTATGTGCTCTACATGGCCGGCTTCGACGTGAAGGACGTGATGATGACCGACCTCGTCTCCGGTCGTGAGACCCTCGAGGACGTCAACATGATAGTCTTCTGCGGCGGATTCTCCAACAGCGACGTGCTCGGCTCTGCCAAGGGATGGGCCGGCGCATTCCTCTACAATCCCAAGGCCAAGGCAGCCCTCGACCGCTTCTATGCGCGCCCCGACACGCTCTCGCTGGGTGTGTGCAACGGCTGCCAGCTCATGGTGGAGCTCAACCTCATCAATCCCGACCACACCCACCGCACACGCATGCTGCACAACGACTCCCACAAGTTTGAGAGCGGCTTCGTGGGCGTGGACATCGAGAAGAACAACACCGTGATGTTCTCCTCGCTTGCCGACTCGAAGCTGGGCCTCTGGATAGCCCACGGCGAGGGCCACTTCTCCCTGCCGGAGCCCGAGAGCGCCTACAACATCGTGATGAAGTACACCTATGACAAGTATCCCGCCAATCCTAACGGTTCGGACTACAATGTCGCCGCCATCGCCAGCCCCGACGGCCGCCATGTGGCCATGATGCCCCATCCCGAGCGCGCCTTCCTGCCGTGGCAGTGCGCCTACTATCCCGCCGCGCGTCAGGACGACGAGATCACGCCCTGGGTGGAGGCCTTCGTCAACGCCCGCAAGTGGGTCGAGAAGCACAAGCAGAATTAAGCCCCTATACCTATTATATATAGGCGTACAGATACATGCGAGGCGGGAGCGCGGTGAACGCTCCCGCCTCGCTGTCGTTCGGGCCTGCCTTTCCCCGCGCCTCCGGTGAGCTTGCGGTCGCGCCGCCGATGAGTTTGCGGTGTTTTTCCCGCCTTCGGCGAAGCTGCGTTCCCCCTCGCCGCGCTCTTCACGGGAGGCGGAAAAAGCCTTGTAGGAGGAGGGTGAATTCTACTACGAGATAAAATATTTTATCTCGTAGTAGACGATCGTTCTGCTCGCAGAAGAAAAAATTTATCTGCGAGTAGAATTTCCCCGCCTCGCAGTGGCCGGAATTAAGGTACTTGTAGCGGCCCCCGGAATGCTTTCTGGTCGTCATCGGTGCGCCCGCGGCAATATCTTTGACCGCGCAAACGATGAATATTCCCATTCGCGGAATACTCATTTCCGCACACTCCATAAAAACTTCCGCTCAATCCGAAAATTACATTTGAGACGAGGAAAACTACATTTGAGGTATTTCAAAACGTCTCAAACATAATTTTGGCCTTCCGGGAGCGCTGATTTTCTGTGACTTACGAAGGGCCGAAAACGGCCCTTCGGATGCGCTGCGAATGCGGGCGGAAGGCTCCCTCCTCCGAAGCAATTTCCCTTTCCATCTTGCCCCAAAGGCATTCTTCATTCCCTAATCTCCCGCCGGGGCTGTGAATTTGCTTTATAATGGGCCATTTAAAGCAAATATCCCACTGCGGGCGCGATAAAAAAGTAAGATTTACTGCCTTTATCTTATATCTAATACGTAATTTTGCCCCTTGAAACGGCGTGATAAGGCGTGGTTTCATTTACAAACGGAATAGAAATGAGAGTACTGAAATTCGGAGGCACCTCCGTGGGTTCGCCCGAGAGCATACTTAATCTGAAGAAGATCGTCGAGAATGTCGACGAACCGGTCATCGTGGTGGTGTCCGCGCTGGGCGGCATCACCGATAAACTGATCAACACCTCCCATCTGGCCGCCGCGGGCGACCCGAAGTACAGGGACGAGTTCAACGCCATGATCGAGCGCCACCGCAACATGATAGACACGGTTATCCCCGACGGGGCGCGCCGCGACGCGCTCTACGACAGCATCGAGACGCTCTTCGACGAGCTGCGCAGCATATACCACGGCGTCTACCTCATACGCGACCTCACCGCCAAGACCGCCAATGTCATCGTGAGCTACGGGGAGCGCATGTCGTCGCACATCGTGAGCACCCTCATCGACGGCGCGCGGTGGTACGACTCGCGCGAGTTTATCAAGACCTCGCGCCGTCAAGGGCAGAATCTCGTGGACTTCGATGTGACCCTCAGGCTGGTGAGCAAGACCTTCGCCCGTGTGCCCAAGGTGGCAGTCATCCCGGGCTTCATAGCCAGCGACATCAACGACGGCGAGACGACCAACCTCGGCCGCGGAGGCTCCGACTACACCGCCGCCATCGTCGCCTCGGCGCTCAATGCCTCCGCCCTTGAGATCTGGACGGACGTGGACGGCTTCATGACGGCCGACCCGCGCGTCATCCCCAATGCTTACACCATAGACGAGCTCTCTTACAACGAGGCTATGGAGCTGTGCAACTTCGGCGCCAAGGTAGTCTACCCGCCCACCATCTACCCCGTGCGGGTCAAGGGCATACCCGTCTACGTCAAGAATACGTTCCATCCCGACCACCGCGGCAGCATCATCTACAAGGGCCCGCTCAACGACGAGCGCACCATCAAGGGCATCTCCTCCATTCGCGACACGAGCCTGGTAACAGTCAGCGGTCCGTCAATGGTTGGCGTAATAGGTATCAACCGCCGCATCTTCACTGCCCTGGCCGATGCCGGTGTGAGCGTGTTCCTCGTAGCCCAGACATCCTCGGAGGCCAGCACCAGTCTCTGCGTCACCGATGCCGACGGGGAGCGGGCCGCCAGGGTGCTCGACGAGGAGTTTGCCAAGGAGATAGCCACCGGCGCCATGAACCACGCCCAGCTGACACGCAACCTGAGCACTGTGGCCGTCGTGGGCGACAAGATGAAGCACACGCCCGGCATCGCCGGCAAGCTCTTCGGTGTCCTCGGGCGCAACGGCATCAACATCGTGGCCATGGCGCAGGGTGCTACCGAGACCAATGTGTCGCTCGTCGTGAGCCGCGACCTGCTGCGCAAGTCGCTCAATGTCATCCACGACAGCTTCTTCCTCTCCGAATATCAGGTGCTCAACCTCTTCATCTGCGGTGTCGGCACCGTGGGCGGCATGCTCATCGAGCAGATAGCACAGCAGCGAGAGAAACTGATGCGCACCCGCGGACTCAAGCTCAATGTCGTGGGCATCGCGAGCGGACACTACGCCGTCTTCGACCGCGAAGGCATCGACCTCACCGACTATCGCGAGAAACTGAAAGCGGGCGGTCCCAGCAATGTCGAACGCCTCAAGAAGGAGGTCATAGGCATGAATATCTTCAATTCGGTATTCGTCGACTGCACCGCGAGCGAGGATGTGGCGGGACTCTATCAGACATTTTTCGAGCACAACATCAGCGTCGTGGCCGCCAACAAGATCGCTGCCTCGTCGCCCTATGCCAACTATCGCCGCCTCAAGGACACGGCGCGCTCCCGCGGCGTCAAGTATCTCTTTGAGACCAATGTGGGCGCAGGCCTTCCCATCATCAACACCATCAATGACCTCACCGGCAGCGGCGACAAGATCCTCTGCATCGAGGCTGTGCTCAGTGGCACGCTCAACTTCGTATTCAATACACTCTCCTCTACCACGCCCTTCAGCCGTGCCGTCGCGATGGCACGCGAGGCCGGCTACAGCGAGCCCGACCCGCGGGTGGACCTGAGCGGCAAGGATGTGATACGCAAGCTCGTCATCCTGGCGCGCGAGGCCGGCTATCAGGTGGAGACAAGCGATGTGGACGACACGCCCTTCATCCCGCGCGAGTTTATGGACATGCCGCTCGACGAGTTTCTCCGCCGCCTGCCTGAGCTCGATGCCGGCTTCGAGGAGAAGCGTCGCGCGCTCGAGGCCGAGGGCAAACGCTGGCGCTATGTGGCCCGCCTGGACGGCGGCAAGACGAGCGTGGGCCTCACCGCTGTGGACAAGAACCACCCGTTCTACCACCTCGAGGGCTCCAACAATGTCATCCTCATCACCACCGAGCGCTACAGGGAATATCCCATGCACATCGAGGGCTACGGAGCCGGTGCCGCGGTGACGGCAGCCGGTGTCTTTGCCGACATCATGAGCGTGGCCAATATATAGCAGTACGGTCCTGCCGGCGCGGGGCAAGTGAGGCACGTCGTATGCTGCCTCGTTACCCTCATCGGAGCAAACTGCGCCAAGCATTGACTTGCGCGGGCCGACAAAAAAGCCGCAACCTTCGGGCTGCGGCTTTTTTGAATGTTATTATCCTTGTGCAGAGCTTACTCTACGGGGATGTTACGCGGTTCGTCATCGTGAGCTTCGGGACGTGTGTTGGCGGTGTCGCTCTGTGGTGCGCCATCATGGCGCGGCTGCTGTGCGGGACGCTCGCGGCGCTCTCCGCGATGCTCACCGCGGTCGCGGCGCTGTCCTTCCGGACGACGCTCCCTGCGCTCGCGTCCTTCGCCACGGCGTTCGCGACGCTCGCCCCTGCGCTGCTGCTGACGCTCGTCGTAGTCGGCCGGTTTCTCGAGCAGTGCGCGGTGGGAGAGGCGGAACTTGCCCGTCTTCTCGTCGATGTCGAGCAGCTTCACCTTGATGGTGTCGCCCTCGTGAATGCCGGCGTCCTCAACGGTGTCGAAGCGCTTCCAGTCGAGCTCGCTGATGTGCAGCAGGCCTTCCTTGCCCGGCATGAATTCCACGAAGCAGCCGTAGGGCATGATGCTCACCACCTTGGCGTCGTAGGTCTCGCCGACCTCCGGGATAGCCACGATGGCACGTATCTTGGCCACGGCGGCGTCGATGCTGGCCTTGTTGGGAGCAGACACCTGTACCTTGCCCACGCCATCCTCTTCGTCGATGGTGATGGTGGCTCCGGTCTCCTCCTGCATACCCTGGATGATCTTTCCACCCGGGCCAATGACAGCGCCGATATACTCCTTGGGAATCTCGAATGCCTCGATGCGCGGCACCTGCGGCTTGAGGTCGGGGCGCGGAGCGTCGAGCACCTTCAGCATCTCATTCAGCACATGCTCGCGAGCGTCCTTGGCCTGCATAAGAGCCTTCTCTAGGATCTCGTAGGAGAGGCCGTCGCATTTGATATCCATCTGTGTAGCGGTGAGTCCGTTGCGTGTACCGGTGGTCTTGAAGTCCATGTCGCCCAGGTGGTCCTCGTCGCCGAGAATGTCGCTAAGCACGGCATATTTCTCCTCTCCCGGGTTCTTGATGAGGCCCATGGAGATACCGGATACGGGATTCTTGATAGGCACACCGGCGTCCATGAGCGCCAGACAGCCTGCGCAGACTGTAGCCATGGAGCTGGAACCGTTGCTCTCGAGGATGTCGCTCACCACTCTCACCGTGTAGGGGAAGTCCTCGGGTATCTGGCCCTTGAGAGCGCGCCATGCGAGGTGGCCGTGACCTATCTCGCGACGACCTACGCCTCTCTGCGCCTTGGCCTCGCCCGTGGAGTAGGGCGGGAAGTTGTAGTGAAGCAGGAAACGCTGGCTGCTCTGGTCGAGCACTTCGTCTATGGTCTTCTCGTCGAGCTTTGTGCCGAGGGTACATGTGGCGAGCGCCTGTGTCTCTCCGCGGGTGAAGATGGCGCTTCCGTGAGGAGCGGGCAGCGGGCTCACCTCGCACCAGATGGGGCGTATGTCGGTGTAGCCGCGACCGTCGAGACGGCGCTTCTCATCGAGCACACAGCGGCGCATGGCGTCGCGCTCCACGTCGTAGTAGTAGCGGTCGATCATGGCGTTCTTCTCCTCGAGCTCGTCGGCGGTAAGGTCGGTGTGGGCGGCGGCATATGCCTCCTTGAAGCCCTCGCGTATCTCGGAGAATGCGTCCTCGCGGGCGTGCTTGTCGCGGTTGCCCTCCTTGGTGATAGCGTAAGCCTTGTCGTAGCATTCCTTGCGTACCTGCTCGCGGAGCTCTTCGTCGTTCACCTCATGGCAGTATTCTCTCTTGACATCCTTGCCGAGCTCCTTGGAGAGCTCTTTCTGGAGGCGGCACATGGGTTTGATGGCCTCGTGAGCGGCCTTGAGGGCGCCGATGAGGTCCTGCTCGGACACCTCGTCCATCTCGCCCTCTACCATCATGATGTTCTCCTCGGTAGCGCCTACCATGATGTCCATGTCGGCATTTTTCATCTGCTCGTAAGTAGGATCGATGACGTATTCACCGTTTATTCTGGCCACTCTCACCTCCGAGATGGGGCCCTCGAAGGGAATGTCGGAGCATGCAAGCGCTGCGGAGGCTGCGAATCCGGCCAGAGCGTCGGGTATGTCCGTACCGTCGGCCGAGAAAAGCATGATGTTCACATACACTTCTGCGTGATAGTTGGAGGGGAAGAGGGGGCGGAGCGCGCGGTCTACAAGGCGCGACGTCAAAATCTCATAGTCGGAAGGCCTGCCTTCACGTTTGGTAAAACCGCCGGGGAAACGGCCTGCGGCCGAATAGCGTTCCCTGTAGTCGCACTGCAGCGGCATAAAATCCGTACCCGGAACAGCGTCCTGAGCTGCGCATACTGTGGCGAGCAACATCGTCTCGCCCATACGGAGCATTACAGCGCCGTCGGCCTGCTTGGCCAGTTTGCCTGTTTCGATGCTAATCTCCCGTCCGTCGGGAAGCGAAACAGTCTTTGTGATTACGTTCATCTAAAAAATCTCTTTTATTATTTTCTTCTTGCGTTTCTTGCGTCTAAATATGCTCTGACTAAAAATCGTACAAATATACAGAATAATTCTATAACTTGCTGAATACGGGCAGGAAAATCCTATTATTTTCTTTTTAAAGGTATCAAATTTCAATCTTTACCGTTCTTTGCAGGGCATGATGCGGACATTCGACCCTGCAAATGTCGCGAAAATCCGGGCCTTGCATCCATCGACCGCCGTGCGCAGGTTGTCATCCGCCGGAGGGAATGTCTATCTTTCCGGCGCTTTTTCATGCAGGCTGACAGGCCGTTTTCTGACGACTTACAGCCGCACTTTGACCTCCCATAACTATTTGATAATCTGAGCCCCTTTGAGAGCTAAAACTACATTTGAGACGTTTTAAATCATCTCAAATGTGTTTTTACTTATGTGCCTTGTAATTTTCGGCGTATGCGGAACGCTTTTTCCGATGATGTGAAATACATGTCTCCCGATGAGAATAATTCATGGAATACGCATCGCCGGTGCGGCCGGCAGGGGAACATTATTCTCCGGGTAAGAGACGAGCTCGCGGAAGCCCTGCGCAGGCGGCAGAACGAGAGCGGGCGCGACAGGGGGAATCCTGCCGCGCCCGCTTATGGTCTGTGTCGCTTTTCGCCGCATTGTCGCGCTCTCCGTCATGCGCCCTCTGAGCGCGGCAGGGATGCAGTGAGCGGCTACCGGAGCGGCCTGCGCCTTACTTGCAGCACTTCCAGGGCTTGAGTTCCTTGAAGAAGTCGTGACCCTTGTCGTCCACGAGGATGAAGGCGGGGAAGTCCTTGACGGTGATCTTCCAGATGGCCTCCATGCCGAGCTCGGGATATTCGACGCACTCGATGCTGTGGATGCAGCTCTGCGAGAGAACGGCTGCCACGCCGCCGATGGTGCCCAGGTAGAAGCCTCCGTGCTTCTTGCAGGCCTCCGTCACGGCGTCCGTCCTGTTGCCCTTGCCGATCATGATCATCGAGCCGCCATTGCTCTGGAACTCGTCCACGTAGGGGTCCATCCTGTTGGACGTCGTGGGGCCCATGCTGCCGCAGGGATAGCCTGCCGGCGTCTTGGCGGGGCCGGCGTAGAGCACGGGATACTTCTTGAAGTAGTCCGGCAGGCCCTCGCCCTTGTCCAGACGCGCCTTGAGCTTGGCGTGAGCTATGTCGCGCGCCACGATGATGGTGCCGTTGAGCGATACACGCGTAGATACGGGATATTTGGTCAGTTCGGCTCTCGCAGCGTCTATGCCTTTGTCGAGATCTATCTCCACGCCGCCGTTCTCGCCGGGCTTCCTCAGGCTCTCGGGTATGAGCGAAGCGGGGTTGTTGTCCATCTTCTCGAGCCAGATGCCGTCGCGGTTGATCTTGGCCTTGATGTTACGGTCGGCCGAGCAGCTCACACCCAGTCCGATGGGGCAGCTGGCGCCGTGGCGCGGCAGACGGATGACGCGTACGTCGTGGGCGAAGGCCTTGCCGCCAAACTGGGCGCCGAAGCCTATCTCGTGAGCCTTCTCCAGGAGCTTGGCCTCAAGGTCGAGGTCGCGGAAGGCGCGTCCTGTCTTGTCGCCGCTCGTGGGCAGATTGTCGTAATAGTGGATGGAACCGAGCTTCACGGTGAGCAGGTTCTTCTCGGCCGATGTGCCGCCGATGACGAAGCAGATGTGATAGGGCGGGCAGGCTGCCGTGCCGAGGCTCTTCATCTTCTCCACGAGGAACGGGATGAGCGTGCCCTCGTTCTGAATGGTGGCCTTGGTCATGGGGTAGAAGTAGGTCTTGTTGGCCGAACCGCCGCCTTTGGCTACCATGACGAAGCGGTACTCGTCGCCCTCTGTGGCCTCGATGTCTATCTGCGCGGGCAGGTTGCAGCGCGTGTTGACCTCGTCGTACATCGTCAGGGGCGCGTTCTGCGAGTAGCGGAGGTTGTCCGTGGTAAAGGTGTCGTAGACGCCGTGGCTCAGGGCCTCTGCGTCGTCGAAGTCAGTCCACACCCTCTGGCCCTTCTCGCCGTGGATGATGGCCGTGCCGGTGTCCTGGCAGAAGGGGAGCACACCCTTGGCCGAGGTCTCGGCGTTGCGCAGCAGGGTGAGCGCTACATATTTGTCATTGTCCGATGCTTCCGGGTCGGAGAGGATGGCGGCCACCTGCTCGTTGTGACTGCGGCGCAGGAGGAACTCCACATCGTTGAATGCCTCGGCGGCCAGCATACGCAGGGCCTCGCTGCTCACCTTGAGTATCTCTTTGCCCTCAAACATCGCGGTGCTTACGCCCTCGCGCGTCAGCAGGCGATACTCTGTCTCGTCCTTGCCCGTCTGGAACATCGGGGCGTAATCAAATTCGGGAATATTTGCCATAGTGCTATGTAGGATTTTATTGTTCTTGTCATGCCCTCCGTCCTGAGGAGAGAGGATACATATTATATATATGCAAAGTTAAGCAGTTTATTTTTCTTGTGCAAAGCGCGGATGAAAAATATCCCGGGATAGGGAATAATGACTAAATTTGTCCTCAGTCTTAGCGCCGATAGCGCTGACATAACAGAGAATGAATATGAAGCAGATCATAAGGCCGCTGATAGCGGCATTGCTCGGCGCCGCCATCTTCGTGCCGGGCATCATGGCCGCTACGGCGGGCGCAGGCCCCGGAGGCGGACGCGACAAGGGCCCAGTCATCACGCGCGGGGCGGTGACACAGCTCAGTCCCGCGCGCCGCGAGGTGGCGCTCGTGTTCACGGCCGCCGACATGGCAGACGGGGCCGACACCATCATCTCCACGCTGCGCCGCTACAAGGTGAGGGGCCATTTCTTCTTCACGGGCACGTTCTTCCGCCGCTTCCCCGGGGTGGTGAAGCGCCTGCTCGCCGACGGCCACTATGTGGGCTGCCACGGCTACACGCACATGCTCTACTTCCCCTGGGACCGCAGCGACACGATGCTCGTCACCCGGCAGCAGTTCAATGCCGACCTCGACAGCGCCTATGCCGTGATGCGGCCCTTCGGCATCAAGCGCCGTAAGGCCTACTACTTCATCGCGCCCTTTGAGCACTTCAACGACACCGTCTCTGCCTGGGCGCGCGACATCGGTCTGCAGCTCATCAACAACACCTACGGCACACTCACCTACGGCGACTACACCACGCCCTCCATGAAGCGCTACTACTCCTCCGACTATATCATGAAGCGCACGCTCGACATGGCCGCCGCCTCCCCGAGCGGCATCAACGGCCACCTCCTGCTCATCCATCTCGGCACAGTGAGCGAGCGCACTGACAAGTTTTACAATCGCCTCCCGGAGCTCATCACGCGCCTCAGGGAAATGGGCTACAGCTTCGCCGACCTCTCGAAGCGCATACCGCGTCCCGCCGCCCGCCGCTCGTCTGCCCGCTGACCGCAGGCCCTTCCTGGCCTGACATGTGCGGAGAAAATGCGCCGCATTCAGCATGCCGCCGAAATCGTTCCGCATATGGCCGAAACTACATAGGACATGAGAAAAACTACATAGGACATAATCAAAAACACGTCCTATGTAAGGAAACCCTTCTTCTGGGCGCTGATTTTCACGCGCTTATAGCCTGCCGCAAAGAGGTCCTTCAGGAGGCCTGCTTCCCGTCTCCGGAATCCTTTCCCGAGAGGCCTGATTTTTCTCCTTATGACCCCGTTTCAGATGGCGGCGATGAGGGCCGGGAAAGGGGACATATTATATATAATGTGCCGGCGGGCATTGGGGAGAATGAAAAAAATCGTAAGTTTGCATATCATCAATCATCATTAAACAGAAATCATGAGAAAAGAAATTGTTATGCTGTTCTGCTGCGCCATGCTCGTGGCCGTGCCGTCATGCGGCCGCAGGAGCGCGAACCAGAGCGCCGTTACGGAGCAGCCCGTGAAGAAGGCGAAACCTCAGTACACCGTCAAGACCCTGCCCATCAGTGTCACCAGCAATATCCTAGAGAACATCGAGAAGCAGTACAAGGGCAGCGTGACCCTGATCGACTGCTGGGCCACGTGGTGCGGCCCGTGCAGGATGGCCATGGCCGCCATCGACTCCATCAAGCCCGCCCTGCAGAAGAAGGGCGTCAAGTTTGTCTACATCACCGGCGAGACCTCGCCCCTGGCCACATGGAAGCAGATGCTCCCCTCGATAGCCGGCGACCACTACCGCCTCACGGCAGAGCAGTGGAGAGCGCTCGGCGAGGAGCAGAAGATGCGCGGAATACCCTGCTACAAGCTCCTCAACGCCGACGGCACCGAGGCATTCTCCAACCTTACCGAGGGAGGCTACCCCGGCAACGAGTTCATGAAGGGCGAGATAGACAAGGCCCTCCAGAAGAAGTAAGCCACGCATGAGATTGTCCTACCAACAAAACATATAGCAGAGATGAACCTGAAAAGTGTTATTGTGACAATGATGGCCGCCGTCGCCGTGATGACGGCCGGCAGCATGAGCGCTCAGGACCGCTGGAGCGCCGACAAGGCCAACGCCTGGTACGCGCAACTCCCCTGGATGTCGGGCTGCAACTATATTCCCGCCACTGCCATCAATCAGATCGAGATGTGGAGCCGCGATACCTATGACCACGCCCAGATCGACAAGGAGCTCGGATGGGCACAGGAGCTCGGCTTCACCACCATGCGCGTCTTCCTGAGCAGTGTGGTCTATAAGAACGACCCCGCGGGCCTCAAGGAGCGCATGAACGACTTCCTGGGCATCTGCTCTAAGCACGGCATCCGCCCGCTGTTCGTCTTCTTCGACGACTGCTGGCAGCCCGAGTCGGCCTACGGCAAGCAGGCCGCTCCCAAGCCCGGTGTGCACAACTCGGGCTGGGTGCAGGACCCCTCCGTCTCGCTCCGCGCCGACACCGCTAAGCTCTACGCCGAGCTGGGCAAGTATGTCAGGGACATCGTCTCCACCTTTAAGGACGACAACCGCATCCTCCTCTGGGACCTCTACAATGAGCCGGGCAACAGCAGCCATCTGACGACCTCGCTGCCGCTCCTCAGGAAGGTGTTCGAGTGGGCGCGCTCTGCCAAGCCCTCGCAGCCGCTGACGTCGGGCATCTGGAACCTCGGCAAGGAGTTTGCGCCGCTCAATGCGTTCCAGCTCTCCCACTCCGACGTCATCTCCTATCACAACTACAGCCCGACGGCCAATCACGAGACCGAGATCAAGTACCTCCGCGCGCTCAACCGGCCCCTCGTATGCACCGAATATATGGCGCGCCGAGGCGGCAGCATGTTCTACAACATCATGCCCCTGCTCAAGGAGTACAAGGTAGTGGCCATCAACTGGGGCTTCGTCTCCGGCAAGACCAACACCATCTTCGCGTGGGACACGCCCATCTCCGACGGCAAGGAGCCCGAACTCTGGTTCCACGACATCTATCGTCAGGACAAGACGCCGTTTGACCAAAGGGAAGTGGACTTTATCAAGAAGATGAACGGAAAATAAACAGCCCCTCCTCTCCCGCCTCCTGAGCCCTGAGAGCGCGCCGCTCTGCGACCTGCCCGGGCGCAGGAGGGACATGGGGAGAGAGGAATATGTATCGCAAACTGAGAAAACAGATTATCATGAGAAGAATAAACCTTAAAGCGCTCGCGCTCCTGACGCTGACGATGGCCTTCGCCCTTACCGCAGCCGCCGCTCCGCGGGGCGCGAAGCAGAAAGCCGCTGTCCGCTGGTCGGAAGACAAGGCCAACGCCTGGTACGCGCAGCTCCCCTGGATGTCGGGGTGCAACTATACTCCCGCCACTGCTATTAATCAGATAGAGATGTGGAGCAAGGATACCTACGACCCTGTGCAGATAGACAAGGAGCTGGGCTGGGCCGAGGAGCTCGGATTCAACACCATGCGCGTCTTTCTGAGCAGTGTCGTTTATAAGAACGATCCCTCGGGGCTCAAGAAGCGCATCAACAACTTCCTGGACATCTGCTCGCGCCACGGCATCCGCCCGTTCTTCGTCTTCTTCGACGACTGCTGGGCCGAGGATTCTCATTACGGCAAGCAGCCCGCTCCCAAGACCGGCGTGCACAATTCCGGCTGGGTGCAGGACCCGCCCGTTCCTCTCCGCGCTGACACCGTGAAGCTCTACAAGGAGCTCGGCAAATATGTGAAAGACATCGTCTCCACCTTCCGCAATGACAAGCGCATCCTCCTCTGGGACCTCTACAACGAGCCCGGCAACCGCGGCCATCTGGAGACATCGCTGCCGCTCCTGAAGAAGGCGTTCGAGTGGGCCCGCTCGGCCAATCCGTCGCAGCCCCTGACGTCCGCCATATATACCCTCGACAAGGAATTCGCCCCGCTGAGCGCCTTCCAGCTTGAGAACTCGGACGTCATCTCCTACCACAACTACAGACCGCGCCCCGACCACGAGGCCGAGATACGCTTCCTGCAGGGCTTCAACCGCCCGCTCGTATGCTCCGAGTATATGGCGCGCCCAAATGGCAGCACCTTCGCCACCATCATGCCCCTGCTCAAGGAGAACAAGGTCGTGGCCATCAACTGGGGCTTCGTCTCCGGCAAGACCAACACTATCTACGCCTGGGGGAAGCCGATGCCCGACGGCAGCGAACCGAAAGTATGGTTCCACGACATCTACCGCCAGGACAAGACGCCCTTTGACCAGAAAGAGGTGGACTTGATCAAGAAGCTCAACGGAAAATAAATTCCTCCCGCAAATCCCTGCCGCGTCCTCGCCGAAACAAATGGCGGGGACGTCGTGCGCAGGATTGCCCGCAGGGCACAACTAATAGATTATCATGACTAAGATAAATCTTAGGGCGCTCATGCTCGTCGCGCTCACGGTGATGTTCGCCCTCACTTCCGCCGCCGCGCCGCGGAGCCCGAAGCCGCGCGCCGCCGCCCGCTGGTCGGAGGACAGGGCCAACGCCTGGTACGCCGCGCAGCCGTGGCTCTCTGGCTGCAACTATATCCCCTCCAACGCCATCAATCAGATCGAGATGTGGAGCCGCGAGACATACGATCGCAGGCAGATCGACAAGGAGCTCGGCTGGGCCGAGGAGCTCGGCTTCAACACGATGCGCGTATTCCTCAGCAGCGTCGTCTATCAGCACGACCCCGCGGGCCTCAAGAAACGCATTGGCGACTTCCTCGACATCTGCGCCCGTCACGGCATCCGGCCGTTCTTCGTCTTCTTCGACGACTGCTGGGCCGCGGAGTCGCACTACGGCAAGCAGCCGGCGCCCATACCCGGCACGCATAACTCGGGCTGGGTCTGCGACCCCTCCAAAAGTCTGCGCACAGACACCGTGACCCTCTACCGCAACCTCAGCCGTTACGTCAAGGACATCATCGCGGCCCACCGCAACGACAAGCGCGTCCTCATGTGGGACCTGTTCAACGAGCCCACGCCAGAGAGCCTCGCGCTGCTCAGGAAAGTATATCAGTGGGCCAGGGAAGTCAATCCCTCCCAGCCGCTGACATCTGGGCTGTCCAACTTTACCGCGCCGTTCTCCGCCATCGATGCCTTCGACTTCGACAACGCCGACGTCATCACCTACCACAACTATCAGGACCCCGCCGACCAGATGAGGGATATCACCTTCCTCAGGGCTTTCAACCGCCCGCTGATATGCACCGAGTACATGGCGAGGCCCAGAAACAGCAAGTTCACCAACATCATGCCCCTGCTCAAGGAGAACAACGTGGGGGCTGTCAATTGGGGCTTCGTCTCGGGCAAGACCAACACCATCTACGCCTGGGGCACGCCCATCCCCGATGGCAGCGAGCCCAAGGTATGGTTTCACGACATCATCCGCCCGGACAAGACGCCCTTCGACCCCGCCGAGATAGAGGCGATAAAGAAATGCAACGCTAAGCGGTAGCCGCTCCGCCCCGCGCGGAACAGCCGCAACATACAGGGGAATTTTATATTCAGGAAAATGCTCCACGGGACGTGGATAATCTCCCGGCCCCCGCAGAAGCTGAAACGCAGAAGGCACGAGATCACGAATCGAATGCCTTCTGCGTTTCTGTTACCGCCCTCCGGAAGCCCCGGAACGGGAGAAAATTGCCCTCTTCTAAGTGTATGAAAATCAGCCTCCCCGGAAGGCCGAAATTATGTTTGAGATGTTTTGAAATACATTTGAGGTGTTTTTCCTCGTCTCAAATGTAGTTTTCCACTTTTGCGGAAGTATTTGTGTGATGTGCGGGAGTGTTTGATGGAAGTGCATACACGCGGTTCCTCAAAATGAGGAAATCCATCTGCATGCCCTGTCAATGTAAATCCGGAAGGCGTTAGCCGACGACTTAGGGCCGATTTTTGCCCCTTTGTAAGTGTATGATAATCAATGCACCGCAGAGGGCTAAAATTATGTTTGAGATGTTTTGAAATACCTCAAACATGTTTTTCCTCGTCTCAAATGTAATTTTTGAGATGTGCGGAAGAGTTTTCGAGAAGAGGGGAATGCTTCTTTCAGAATGCGGACTAAGCGAACGTGTTTCGCATGGCGAATATAAATTGTAGTGGCAGGGGAATGAGGACTTTGATAAGTGGAATGCTTTTTAAGCATTGCGCGAGGCTTAACTGGGAGGGCCGCTGCAGCGCGGCCCGCTTCGCCGCATAAGAAAGTGCGCGGCGTATTGCGCTATACTAACTTTTCGCCGCTTAGCCGCTCATCAGTTTTCCTGACTCGCTCTTGGCCGCTGAGGGCCGCTGCCCTCCCAGTTAATGCGGCGCAAAGCCCTTCTCGCATCTCGTTGCGCTATTCCCTATGCGGCGGTACGGGCCGCGTTGTTGCGGCCCTCCCAGTTAATACAAACCACGTGATTCTCAGCTTCTGCGAGAGGGGCAAATTCTACTCGCAGATAAATTTTTTTATCTGCGAGTAGAACGATCGTCCACTGCGAGATAAATTTTTTTATCTGCGAGTAGAATTTCTTCTTCTCCGATGGGGATTTCCGCGGGGCGGAAGGGAAGGCGTCAGAAGTACTCCGTGCGGCATTCGGCGCCGAGGTAGCGCTCAAAGGCGTCCTTCATGAAGTTGAGGCAGGCGGTCACGGCGTCCTTGTCGCCGTCGTAGCCGTTGACCAGCGCGAGCATGTGGGTCGTGGCGAGCGTCATCTTGGTGCGTTCGTTGTCGCTGGTCGGTGTGCCGATGCCTCCCACGGCGTCGCGGTAGACGGGCATGCCCTCGATGTTGATAACACCGCGGCCTATGCCCTCGTAGGGCTCGCCGTGGCGGCCTATGCCGAGCGTGATGTCGGGCCCCGAGATCAGGTCGTAGTCGAAGCACCCTATGCTGTAGCCGCTGCGGAGGCTGGCCAGATTGCCGATGTCGACGGCGGTGTTGATGCTCCACAGCTCCTTGCCCTGGATGACGCGGCGGAGCAACTGCTCGTCGGAGGGACGGTAGCGCGACGGGTCTTTGCCGCAGGCCTTGTAGGCCGCGCGCGTGGCCGCGATGCCGGGGATGAGTTTGATGGTGTCCACGCTGTAGAGCGACGCCGCGCGCTTCTCTTCGGCGCGCATCTCGGAGAGCAGCGCCTCGTCGGAGGGCGTGTTGGTGAACGAGGCGTAGAGCGCGCCGCCCACGAAGGCCGGCACACGCTCCCTTATCTCCGGCGAGAGGGTGATATTCTTGCTTTCCATAACGAAGATTCTTGCTTTCTCGGCAAATTTACCTATTTCCCTGCTTTCCCCAGTCGCATCATGCCGGAGATGTGAGCTCTCCGAAGTACGCTTGTGATAATTATCTGCCTTTGGGGTAGCGGATTGCGAGTTGCGGCTGTCGTTTGCCCTTGTCGCGTAGGCCGTACGCGACGGCGGAAATATGTAAATCTATCCGCAATTCTTATAACAGCTCCTTCGGAAAATGATTATAATTTTGCAGGCGATATGAATAATGCCCCAATAATCCGTGACATGATACGGGACATCCGATGCCTTTAGGGGAATAATAGTGGCATAGCTTTTGCAAATGTCTGAATGAGCGCTCTTGTGCTTCCTTACGGGAGCCTTAAATGCGGGATGTGGAATATTAAAATTCCGAAAATCACAAGCATTGAGCACAATATCATATCCCGGACTGCAAGGGAATTCATAATTTTGCAGCCTGAAATGAAAGAGCGGGGGAGCGCGGCACGCCTGAGGCTCCCCGGAGACAACAACAAGGGAAATAAAACTATTATATATATGAATACTATCAGCAACAAGCAGTACGGCGGTGAGCGCCCTCTGTTCGGCGTAAGCGACACGCGTCTGGAGAACATTGTAATCACGGACGGCGAGTCGGGCATCAAATTCTGTAAGAACATCGAGTGCGACAACTCGAAATTCTACGGCAAATATCCGTGGTGGCATGTGGACGGCAGTCTGATCACACGCTGCTACTTCGCGCCCGGGAGCCGCTCCGCCATCTGGTACAGCGACAACATGACTATGAAGGACTCCGTGATAGACGGGCCCAAGTTTTTCCGCGAGATGAACGGGCTCACGCTGGAGAATGTGCGCATCAACGATGCCGACGAGACCTTCTGGCACGTCAACGGCGTCCGGGCGACGAACCTCCGCCTGCACGAGGGCACATATCCCTTCATGCACAGCTCCGACATATACGTCGACGGCCTGGAGAGCGATGCGAAGTACATCTTCCAGTACTGCAAGAACGTTGAGGTGCACCACGCTAAGATCACGACCAAGGATAGCTTCTGGGAGTGCGAGAACGTGACGGTCTACGACTCCGAGATCGACGGCGAGTACACGGCCTGGCACAGCAAGAACGTGCGCTTTGTCAACTGCCACTTCGCCGGCGAGCAGCTCTTCTGCTATGTGGACAACCTCGTGCTGGAGAACTGCACCATTGACGCCGCCTGTGACCGCATGTTTGAGGACTCGACCGTCGAGGCAGACATCCGCGGCAGCATCACCGAGGTCAAGAACCCCGTCGCCGGGCACATCGTGGCCGACAAGATAGGCAAGGTGACCTTCGACCGCTACGCCCGCCCCACGACCTGCGTCATCGAGGAGCGCTGCAGCAAGGACGGCCAGGAGTGCGCCTGAGAGCGCGCCGACGTCTCCCTTTGCGACGCCCGTGAGCGCCTCTGAAAGGCTGCAAGCCGCCCTGTCCTTACGCGGGACAGGGCGGCTTGCTTCTATAGGGGCGCTACAAGGGACTGCTAAAAAATAAATTAGTAACTTTGCATGGCTTAATATATAAGATATGAAAATAGCTTTGATAGGCTACGGCAAGATGGGACACATGATCGAGAAGGTGGCCCTAAAGCGTGGTCATGAAATAGTGTGTATTATTGATGTGGACAATCAGGAGGATTTTGACAGCGAGGCCTTCCGCAGCGCCGACGTGGCTATCGAGTTCACCTCTCCGGGGACTGCTTACCAGAATGTGAAGAAGGCCTTTGCCCACGACGTGAAGGTGGTCTCCGGCAGTACGGGCTGGATGAGCGCTCACGAGGACGAGATGCGCCAGCTCTGCGCCTACGGGCTGCACACGCTCTTCTGGAGCAGCAACTTCTCCGTGGGTGTGGCGCTCTTCAACGCGCTCAATGTCTATCTCGCCAAGCTGATGAACTCGCAGCCCTCCTACGACGTCCGCGTGACCGAGACCCATCACATCCACAAGCTCGACGCGCCCAGCGGCACGGCCATCACGCTGGCCGAGGGCATCATAGCCCACCTGGACCGCAAGAGCGGCTGGGAGAAGGGCGTGCTCATCGCTCCCGACGGCACAAAGAGCGGCACGGACAATGTCGCCCCCGACATTATCCCCATCGACTCCGTGCGCCGCGACGAGGTGCCGGGCATCCACTCCGTGATCTACGACAGCGAGGCCGACTCCATCACCATTACCCACGACGCCCACTCGCGCATAGGCTTCGCCCTCGGCGCAGTGCTCGCTGCCGAGTACACGGCCACGCACACCGGTATGCTCACGATGCACGACCTGTTTCATTTCTAATCTATCGTCCCCATTATGACAGACAACGCTAACAAAAAGCCCGACACGCCGCGCCAGCGCCCGCTCCGGCGGCGCATCTTCTGGTGCTGTGTCTGGTGTGTGTGCATCATAGCCTTCCTCATCTGGATCAAGTGCCTCTGGGGAGTCATCGTGCTGCCGTTCATCTTCGACATATATATATCCAAGAAGGTGAACTGGAACTGGTGGAGGCAGCTCAAGAGCAGCCGCGCCCGCGTCATCATGAGCTGGGTGGACGCCATCGTCTTCGCCCTTGTGGCCGCCTACTTTGTCAACCTTTATTTCTTCCAGAACTTTGTCATCCCCTCCTCGTCGCTTGAGAAGAGCCTCCTCACGGGCGACTATCTCTTCGTCAGCAAGATGAGCTACGGCCCGCGCAAGCCCATCACGCCGCTCTCCATCCCCATGGTGGCCAACAACCTCCCCATCACCGGCACCAAGAGCTATCTCGAGTGGCCGAGGTGGAAGTATGAGCGCGTCAGGGGCTTTGGCAATGTGAAGCTCAACGATATCGTCGTCTTCAATTACCCCTCCGGCGACACGGTAGCCACGGCTGTGGAGAATCAGGACTATTACGGCCTCTGCTATCAGGCGGGCGCCGAGCTCTTGCCGCCGGGCGATATGTCGGGCATGAGCTGGCAGGAGCAGCTGGATGCTTTCGCCGCACAGTATGCCGCAGGCCGCAGTTACATAGTGGCCCATCCCGAGCAGTTTGGCAAGGTCATCAGCCGCCCTGTGGACCACCGCACCAACTATGTCAAGCGCTGCGTGGGCCTGCCGGGGCAGACGCTTCAGATAAAGCACGGCATAGTCTATCTCGACGGGAAGGCTAACAAGGAGCCCGACGAGGTGGAGTACGGCTACATAGTGACATTCCGCGTCAACCCGCCCACCGACCTCATCAAGGAGCTTGGCATCTCGCAGGAGGACCTGAGCGAGCCTTCGCCCTACGACCCGATGACGCGCTACATGCCCCTGACGCACCATGCGCTCAGTGTGCTGCGCTCCAGGCGGGACATCGTCAAGGCTATCTCCGTAGCGCCGCCCTACAGCTCCGACCTCTACCCGCTGGACATGGTGAAAAACTGGACAACGCACGATTACGGGCCCGTCTGGATACCGAAAAAGGGCGCCACCATCCGTCTTACGAAAGACAATTACGCTCTCTACGAGCGCCCGATACGCATCTACGAGGGCAACAAGCTCGAGGTGCGCGACGGCAAGATATACATCAACGACCGTCAGACGGACAAGTACACGTTCCGGATGGACTACTACTGGATGATGGGCGACAACCGCGACCGCTCCGCCGACTCCCGCTTCTGGGGATTCGTGCCCGAGGATCACATCGTGGGCAAGCCGATATTCATCTGGCTCTCGCTGGACAAGGACTACTCGCTGCTCGACGGCAAGATACGCTGGAGCAGGATTTTCCGTAAGGTAGACAATATCAAGTAAAGCATCAAACAGAGATAAGGCCTTGCTAACGCGGCGTAAAGTGGTATGGACGGCGGTCATCGCCTTTGCTGCGGTCACCCTGCTCTTATGGCTGGTCAGCGTCACGGTGGCCACGGAATATACAGTGGTCTCGCCGCCGCGCGGAGGGCAACTCATGGAGGGCGACAGGGTAGTGGTCTCGCGCCTAAGCTACGGGCTCAGACTGCCGTGGCCCGGATTGCAGTTCTCGCGCCGCCTTAGCTACCGCCGCCCGGAGAGAGGCGACATCATGGCCTTCAATCTCCCCTCCGACTCGCTGCATACGCTTCTCAGTCGGCCCGTCGTCTTCGGCACATGCCTCGCGCTCCCCGGCGATACGGTCTATGTGAGCCGCACGGGGCTCCTGAGGCGCACACCGAGCCGCGGCTTCTTCCCCTTCGCCATTCCCGCCCGCGACGTCCCCGTCAGAGTCACGCCCTGGAACGCTTCGCTGCTCTGCTCGGCGCTCAATCTCCACGAGCCCTGCCACACCGCCGCGCTCAAGGGCGACACACTGATGGTCGACGGCCACAGCGCCGAGTTTATCGCCTTCACGCAGGACTATTTCTGGGCCTACAGCGGCGCGCAGAGCGACAAGTTCGACTCGCGCTTCTTCGGGCTGCTGCCCGAGAGTCACATCATAGGCCGCGTGGTGGGCATATTCTTCTCGCTCCGCCCGCACGCCCCGCTACGGAGCCGCCTCAGGGCCGGCAGAATGTTCAAGGCCATCTAAAACATCATCAAGTGAAATCCGCAGCTCTTCTTTCCTCTGCCTATCTGCCGCCCGTGCAGTGGTTCACCAAACTCGTCGCATATCCCACGGTATATATCGAGCAGCACGACCATTACATGAAGCAGACCTTCCGCAACCGCTGTGTCATACGCACGGAGGCCGGCGAGCAGGTGCTCACAGTGCCGGTCACCGTCCCCACGCCCAAGGCCGAGATGCGCGACGTGCTTATCAGCGACCACGGCGACTGGCGCCGGCTCCACTTCCAGGCGCTCAGCGCCGCCTACGAGCGCTCGCCCTTCTTCGAGTTTTACGCCGACGATTTCCGCCCGTTCTACTCCGAGACCGCAGGCGGGCTCCTCGACTTCAATCAGCGCCTCGTCGCCCTCATCTGCTCCCTGCTCGACATTGCTCCCGACATCCGCCTCACCGATTCCTACGCCGATGCCGAGGCGCTCGATGCCGACGATTACCGCGACGCCATCCATCCCAAGCATCCCGCGGCCGACCCTGACTTTACCCCCGACCGCTATGTGCAGATGTTCTCCGCCCACTACGGTTTCCGGCCCAACCTGAGCATCGTCGACCTGCTCTTCAACCGCGGCCCGGAGGGCCTGATTACGCTCATCCGCAGTTCGCAGGCCGCCCACGCCCGCTTCCCCGGGCTCTGACACACCATCGCTATGCTACAGAGAGATTACTTCATACGTATCATCGAGGAATTCGGCCGCGCGCTGCAGGTGTGGCTCGGCCGCCGCGAAGAGCCCGACGGCCAGCAGAAGCTCGAGGACCTCTACACAGCCTACCTCGGTTCGTACACCACGCTCCGCAATATGACATGGCAGGAAGCCGTAGCCTACGCCGCCGACCACTGGAGCCCGGAGCGCCGCATACGCATGCTCGAGATGCTCGCCGACCTCTGGATGTACGAGGGCGAGACAAAGCAGAACCCGCTGCGCGACATGCTGCTCGACAAGGCCTTCATGCTCTACGATTACATCGAGAGCAAGAGCGGCGAGTACTCGCTCGTCAGGCGCCGCAAGATGAAGCACATCGCTTCGCTCAAGAATATTCCGGAAAAATAGCAGATGAGTCATACCAAGAACATGTCTGAGGGTTCGCCCACGCGCGACATCCTCTTTTTCGCCCTGCCCCTGATACTGGGCTATATCCTCCAGCAGATGTACCTCGTCATCGATGCAGCCATCGTGGGCCGCATCCTGGGCGTCAACGCGCTGGCCGCCGTGGGCGCCACGAGCAGCATCATGTTTCTCATTATGGGTTTCTGCAACGGCACCTGCGCGGGCTTCTCGATCCCCGTGGCGCAGAGCTTCGGCGGCGGCGACTATTCCAAGATGCGCGCCTACGTGGCCTCGTCCATCCGCATCACCATCATCCTGGCCTTCATCATCACGCTCTTCACCGCCGTCTTCTGCCATCACATCCTGCGCCTCGTCAACACGCCCGCCGCCATCTACGAGGACGCCTACACCTTCCTCCTGCTCAACTTCCTCGCCATCCCCTTAACGATGGCCTACAATCTGCTCTCCGACTTCATCCGCGCCCTCGGCAACTCGCGCCAGCCCTTCTATTTCCTCATCTTCTCCTCCCTCGTCAATATCCTGCTCGACTTCCTCCTCATCCCGGGCTTTGGCATGGGCGTGGCGGGCGCGGGCCTCGCGACGCTCCTCTCTCAGGGGTTGGCCTCGCTGCTCTGCCTCATCTACATACGCCGCCGCCTGCCGATGCTCGTGCCCCACGGCAGCGAGTGGGAATACCACGACCACATGACGGGCCACCTGCTCACCTTCGGCATCCCCATGGGCCTCCAGTTCTCCATCACCGGCATCGGCATCATCATGCTCCAGAGCGCCAACAACGCCCTCGGCACCGTCTACGTGGCCTCCTTCACGGCCGCCATGAGGGTCAAGTATCTGTTCACCTCGGTCTTTGAGAACATCGGCGTGGCCATGTCCACCTACTGCGGCCAGAACCTCGGCGCCGGCCGCCTGGACCGCGTGGGCCTCGGTGTGCGGGCCGCCATCAAGATCATGCTTGTCTACTTCGGTTTCACGCTCCTCATCATCTGGCCCTTTGCCGACGACATGATGATGCTGTTCGTCTCGGGCGGCGAGCACGAGATCATCTCCAACGCCGCCATGTACATGCGCATCAGCAATTACTTCTACCCCGTGCTTGGGCTGCTGACCATCTTCCGCTACTCGATCCAGGGCCTCGGCTTCAGCAATCTCTCCATGCTCAGCGGCGTGATGGAGATGATGGCGCGCACGGCGATGAGCCTCTGGGTGGTGCCGCTGTTCGGCTTCCTCGGTGTCTGCTACGGCGACCCTCTGGCGTGGACCGCAGCCGACATGTTCCTCCTCCCGGCCTTCTATTTTGTGATGCGCAAGCTCCGCCGCCGTCAGGCCATGGCCCGCACCGGCGCCTGAGTGAGAGCGGAGAATAATGAGCCTTCGGCAAATGCTCCGGCCCCCGCAATTCCGGAGAATTTGGTGGAATCGGAATTTTCTACGCTCCAATGCGGGCCGCGCTGAAGCGGCCCGAACGGCTACTTTCCCGCGCACAACAATCGCCTACATCGCACATGCGACGACCCCAAAGGCGGTTTCAGACCCTTTCCTACGATATGATTTCCAGCCTCTGCGAGGCGGGTAAATTCTACCGCGAGATAAATTATTTTAGCTGCGAGTAGAACGATCGTCTACTACGAGATAAATTTTTTTATCTCGTAGTAGAATTTTCTCTCGTCCCGCGGGAAATTTTTCTTGTCTCATGAGGATTATTTCTGATCGCAACAGAATTTTTTCTGGTCTGGGCAGACTGCTCGTCCGTTCTGGGCAGAAATTTTTCTGTTCGCATGAGAATTTCCGCGCGGCGCGCGGGCTTTTCCGATGAGCGCATGTCGTCACAGCCGGAGGGGAGGACGTATATTTCACGCACGTCCGGCGTATTTTTTCTGCGGCTTTGCCGACGACGTAAAGCCGATTTTTCCACCTCTGTAACTTCTTAAAAATCAGTGTCCCCGATAGGCCCAAAATTATGTTTGAGATAATTTGAAATACCTCAAATGTGTTTTTCCTCAAGTCCTATGTAATTTTCCCGTTTTGCGGGAGTATATTTTTATTACGCGCATTCGGCATATCTCGCGATGCGAATAACCCCATTCCAATGCCATTCGAACAGCGTCGGAATTGCTGCGCGGCGGAGGAGAATCGTGTGTGGAATCAGGCCTCCCTTTCGGCCGGGATTTTCCATTATAAAACCCATTCCGGGGCGGCGGCAGATTTATCTCATCCACCATAAAGCCTTTCCTGCGTCGGAGGGCCGGTTTTTCCCGCAATAATTTGGCGCGCGTTATGGGGAATTTCGTAACTTTGATGCAGGAAAAAATTTCGCAGGCCATGGAAAAAGCAGCCAAATATATCGACCGTGTGGAGATAAAGAGCCTTTGGAACGGTCAGAAGCACATCGTGTGGCGCCTCAAGCCCGATGTGAACATTCTCAGCGGCATCAACGGCGCCGGCAAGAGCACCATCCTCAACCGCCTGGAGCAGCGCCTCTCGGCCCACGAGGGCAATGTCAGCGCCGCGCCCGCACTCGGCGTCAAGATCGATTTTTACCCGTCCGACGCCACCTATATCCCCTACGACATCATACGCACCTTCGACCGCCCGCTCCTCCACGGCGAGGTGCTCGAGAAGCTCTCCGACGGCTTCGTCAAGACGGAGACGGACTTTCAGCTCTATCGCCTGCAGCGCCGCTATCTGGACTATCAGGTCAATGTGGGCAACAGGATGATCAAGCTCCTCACCTCAGGCGCCCCCGACGCGGCCGACAAGGCGCGCGAGGCCATCGAGGCCAAGAAAAAGTTTCAGGACGCCGTCGACAGCCTCTTCGCCGAGACGGGCAAGCGCATCGACCGCACGAGCAACGAGGTTAAGATCACCCAGTTTGGCGAGGCACTCTCGCTCTACAAGCTCTCATCGGGCGAGAAGCAGATACTCATCATCCTGCTCACGGCCCTCGTGGAGGACCATCAGCACTATGTGCTATTCCTCGACGAACCGGAAGCGAGCCTGCATATCGAGTGGCAGCAGAAGCTCATCGACCTCATCCGCGAGATGAACCCGAACGCGCAGATCATCCTCACCACCCATTCCCCGGCCGTCATCATGAAGGGCTGGATGGACTCGGTGACCGAGGTGAGCGACATAACGGAGAAGTAAATGTCCGGCAAACGCCTTACAGACAGCCTCAACTCCGCCTACCTCGGCGCCGCCCAGAGGATGCGCCCCCGCGGATCGCGCCGCCGCATCGTGGCCTATGTGGAGAGCTTCGACGATGTGCTCTTCTGGCGCGGTGTGCTCAGCCATGTCGAGGACAAGCGGGTCTGCTTTGAGGTGATGCTCCCCTCGCGCACCTCGCTGGCCAAGGGCAAGAAGGTGGCCATCACCAACATCCTCGGCGGCAAGCTCGGCGACAACATGATAGCCTGCGTCGACGCCGACTACGACTATCTCATGCAGGGCGCCGGCGAGAGCTCGCGCATAGTGTGCAGCAATCCCTATGTCTTCCACACCTACGCCTATGCCATCGAGAACTTCCAGTGCTACGCCCCCTCGCTCCACGGTGTCTGCGTCATGGCCACGCTCAACGACCGCGAGGCCTTCGACTTCGAGAGCTTCCTGCGCGACTTCTCCGTCGTCATCCACCCTCTCTTTGTCTGGAACATATGGTGCTACCGCACGGGAAACTTTAAGACGTTCTCCATGGCGAACTTCTGCTCCGTCTTCGCCCTTGGCGATGTCAATGTGCTGCGCCCCGAGCGGGCCATAGCCGTGCTGCGCCGCCGTGTCAACCGCACCATCTCCTGGCTGCAGCGCACCTTCCCCCAGGCCCGCGAGCAGTATACCGCCCTGCGCGAGGAGCTCGTCCGCCTCGGTGTCAGGCCGGAGAACACCTACATGTACATCCGCGGCCACGACATCTTCGACGCTGTCGTCTCGCCGCTGGTGGCTCAGGTGTGCGAGGTGCTGCGCCGCGAGCGGGAGCGCGAGATACGCCGCCTCGCTGTCAACGATCAGCAGATGCAGGGCGAACTGGCCAGTTACCAGCACAGCATCTCCCCGTCGGACTTCATGCTGCGCAAGCAGAACGGCTTTACCGACGCGCCCGAGTACCGCCACATTCTGGAGGATGTGAAAGCCTTCGTGGCCCGTATCGAGAAGGATACGGCCCGCGAGGATAATGATAAGAAGGAAAGGAAGTAAGAGTTATCCCTTATTGGCGACAAGCAGGTCGCGGTGCGCCCGGTACCACTTCGCGAAGAGCCTCAGTCCCTCGTCGATGCTCACCGTGGGATGGTAGCCCAGTGTGCGCGTGATGAGCGAGGTGTCGGCCGAGGTGACGTAGACATCGCCGGCCTGCATGGGCAGCATCTCATATTCGGCCTTGCGGCCCAGCGCCTCCTCGAGCGTCCGGACAAAGTCCATCAGCTTGACCGGGTGGGAGCAGCCGATGTTGTACACATTGGCCTCGCCCTCCCGGATGGCATCGATGGCGAGCACTGTGCCGCGCACGATGTCGGAGATGTAGGTGAAGTCGCGTATCATGTCGCCGCCGTTGAACAGGCGTATGGGGCGGCCCTCCGTGATGGCGTTGGCAAAGAGCACGGGCGACATGTCGGGGCGTCCCCAGGGGCCGTAGACGGTGAAGTAGCGCAGGCCCGTGGTGCCCATGCCGTAGATGGAGGTGTAGACATGCGCCATGAGTTCGTCGCTCTTCTTGGTGGCGGCGTAGAGGCTGCGGGGATTGTCCACGCGGTCGGCCTCGGAGAACGGCGTCTTGGTGTTGCCGCCGTACACACTGCTCGAGGATGCGTAGACGAGGCGCCTCACACCGTGGCGGCGGCAGGCGTCGAGCACATTGAAGTAGCCCAGGATATTGGTCTCGATGTATGTGCGCGGGTGATCGATGGAGTAGCGTACGCCGGCCTGCGCGGCGAGGTGGCAGACATGGGTGAAGTGGCCCTCGGCGAAGAGCCGGTCGACGGCGTCGGCGTCCGTGATGTCGAGCCGCCGGAAGCGCAGCGAGGGATAGCGGCTGCTCACGCCGCCGCCCGCGGATGCGATGCCTATCTCGCGGAGGCGGGCCTCCTTGAGCGCGGGATTGTAATATGTGTTGAGGTTGTCTATTATGGTGACCTCGTCGCCGCGCCCGGCAAGCGCTGCGGCGACCGCCGAACCTATAAATCCGGCTCCGCCGGTGATGAGTATTTTCATTGTTTCTTTTGGCTTTTTCTGCCTATCATTATGTTGCGTGAATATGTGATGAAGCCCACCGACTGTCCGAGTATCAGCACGGGGTCCAAGCGATAGATGGCGTAGCTCACTATGATGCCGGAGCCCACGAGGCTGATGATCCAGAATCCGACAGGCAGGATGGAGCGGTGGCGGCGGTAGGAGTAGTACCACTGATAGATGAAGCGCAGGGTAAAGATGATCTGTCCGGCGCTGCCGTAGAGCAGGAGCCAGAGGGGCACCTTGGGATTGCGGAAGAAGCTCCGGAAGAAATACTCCGCGTCGCCCAGCAGATAGGCCAGAGCGCCGATGGGCAGGGCGAAGAGCACTACGCGCACAGCCAGCGGCAGCTTGTTCCACACGCCCTTGATGTCCAGATTCCACACATATATATAATAGGAGATGAGCTGGCCCAGAACGATGGAGAAGTCGTTGCGCAGGGAGCCGTAGACGAACAGGAGGATGCTTCCGCAGAGGGAGCACACCCAGTAGACCACGGGCGAGACGATCTCCTTGCGCTTCTCGGAGAGTATCCACTGCAGCAGCATGCGCGCCGAGAAGAAGCCCTGCGCGATGAAGCCGATGGCAAAGATGATAATGTTGTTCATGCTTTATTTCGTGGCCTTGTCGCTGCTGCTGAGGTTGCCCTCGTCGATGTTGTAGCGGATGTAGCGGCTTCTCATCCAGCGAAAGGCGAAGCAGTCCTGGAAGGGCTTGACGAGGCGGTTGCTGAGGTGATATTTCGAGACGCCGCGGGTGCGCGGATAGTGGCGCACGGGGAGCTCCTTCATCTTGCCGCCCTCGAGCGAGACAAGCGCGGCGAGGAAGCGGTGCATGCCGTCGAAGAAGGGGATCTTCTTGGCCACGTCGCTGTGGATGATCTTGAGCGGGCAGCCTGTGTCGGTGGCGGTGTCGCCGGTCATGGCGCGGCGGAAGCGGTTGGCTATCTTCGACTGCAGGCGTTTGCCGAGCGAGTCCTTGCGGCCGGCCCTGATGCCAGCTACGAGTTCGAAATGGTCGGTGTAGGGGAGCAGCAGATTGAAGTCCTCGGGATTGGTCTGCAGGTCGCCGTCGATGTAGCCGGTCAGCGGGCTCAGCACAGTGTCGAAGCCGGCCTTCATGGCCGTGCTCAGGCCGTGGTTCTCCGTGGAGGAGATATAGAAGAAGTGGTCGCGGCGGGCGCAGACGTCCTTGATCTTCTCCAGCGAGCTGTCGCGCGAACCGTCGTTGACGAAGAGCACGCATACCTTAACGGGCGCGGTGGCGATGTAGGCGGAAAGCGCCTGCTCGAGGGCTGCGATGTTGTCCTCCTCGTTGTAGACCGGCACCAAGATGGTCATGTCATAGAGCGCGGTCTTGTTAGTTGCTTCCATGTTTGGGTGTTATAAGAGTTACTGTATAGATAAAATTGCTGTCATTGCCGTGCCGGGCAAACCGGCTGCGGTTGCTGTTATTGTAGCGGCCTATGCGGAGCGTGTCGACCGCTGTGAAGGCGTCCTCGGGCATTGCCGCGGCGATGTCGCCGTGGGAGAGCAGCACACAGGGCGCTTTGGCTCTCAGGCTGTCGGCGATGTGCGGCGCGCGGTAGTCGAGCGGGCGGATGATGTGCGCTGAGGCGTAGACTATCTCGATGCGGAGCTCCTCGCCCTTCGGGCTGTAGAACTTGAGGCCTTTGAGGCGCGGGTCCGTGCGGGTCGCTGCGATGCTGTTGTAGTCGGGGTTGGAGAATGTGCGCGCCACTATCGGCATGGAGAAGACCTCGGCCAGGGCGAAGAGCACTGCGATACCCGTGGCTATGCGGCGCGGCAGGGCGCTCCTGTATCGGTCGGCGAGGTAGATGAGCATCAGGGCGGCGAGGAAGCTGCACGGGAGCATCATCGGCAGGAGGTAGCGCATCTTCTTCTCCGGCATGAACGACAGGAGCACGAGCTGCGCCACGACCCAGAGCACCGTGACGGTGTACTGCGGTGTGAGCCGCCCCATGCGCCGCCTGAAATAGGGGAAGCAGAGCCCCGCGAGCACGAGGGGCGCCCAGATGCCCGTCTCGAGGAAGAAGCGCCAGTAGTAGTACCACGGCCTCACGTTGTGCCCCTTCCACGCGCCCGTCTCCTTGTGGATGACAAATCCGGCAGCCTCGGGATGGGTGAGGATGATGTAGACATACCACCAGCTGCTTATCACGACGGCCACCACTATCATCGCCAGCAGCGGCCACACCCTCCCGCTCATGCGCGGGCGGCGCACTGCGATGACGGCTATGAGCCACGGCAGCAGCAGGGCGTAGAGCGAGACGGGCCCCTTGCTCATAAACGAGAGTCCGGTGAGCGCTCCGGCGAGCAGCATGTGCTTCCAAACATGGCCCTCCTCATAGAGCCCGCGCCAGAGGTAATAGATGCCGCCGGCCATGAAGGCGTGGCAGTAGATGTCCCACGTGGCGGTGCGCGCCTGCAGGATGATCTGATAGCAGGTGAGGAGCACGATGACCGAGAGGAACGCCACATCGCGGCGCTCCGTGGTGCGCAGTGCTATGAGGTAGCAGAACACGACGAGCATCACGCCCGCCAGTCCGCTCATGGCTCGCTGCGCCGGCAAGCAGTCGGGCGCGACGCTCTCCACCGCGGCGGCTATCCACGTGGGCAGGGGAGGCTTCTCGAGGCGGTACTCGCCGTTCATGCGGGGCACCATCCAGTCGCCGCTCTCCACTATCTCGCGCGCCGTCTCCAGATTGCGCGTCTCCATGATGTCCGGACGGAGCGCGCCCGAGTTGACGAAAAACGCTATGAAGCACAGCAACGCAAGCAGCAAGGCATCGCGGTGATGCCTTGCTGCTTTAAGAGTCGTGGTAAGCGTGCCCATGAGGGAGATGGAGCTTTACTGCTTAATTCCGAGCTTCTTTGCGATGTCCTTGGGGAGCGCTGCCTTGTTGACCACAAAGTTCATCGTCTTGTAGGCAACGTAGGGACGCGATGCGTAGAACATGCCCTTGTACGGGCCGTACTCTCCCCAGGAATTCTTGATCATGTAATATTTGGCGCCGGTGCTGTCCTTGGCTATGCCGTACATCACCATGCCGTGGTCGTCGGTGGTCTCCCAGTCGTCGTAGGCCTCCTGACGCATCTCCTGCGTGATGGTCTTCTCGCCCTTGGCGGTCACGACCTTCTCGGCCTTGCCGTCAGTGCCTGTCCACCTTGCGGCGTCGCTGTGGCTGAGGTCCTTCACTTTGTCGTTCAGCGGCACGCGGGCTACGGGGCCGAAGCCCTTCTCGCTCACGTCTGCGCCCCAGGCTATGGTGTAGCCGTTGTTGAGCGCATTGTCTATCACCTCCATCATCTCGTCGATGGGCAGGTTGTAGCTCTGTGCCCAGCGCCAGTTGTCCTGCACCTCTACGACGAAGGGCTCGTAGAACGGGTGGTGGGTGTAGGAAGTTATGGAGATATAGTCGTCGGCGTTAAGCCCGAGGTACTCTACGAAGCTCTGCGGCGTGTAGGTCTTGCCTTCATACTTGAAGGTCTCGGGCAGGCGGCCCAGATAGTTGTCGTAGATGCTCTCCACGTTTTTGAGCCAGATGGGGGAGATCTTCTTCTGCTTGCCTTTGGCTATGGCGTTGACCACGGCGCCGGCCACCTCGGAGAGCTCGCTGAAGTTGAAGAGACTGTCGCCCTGCAGGGAGCCCGGGGCGGGCATGGCATCCTGCGGCACGAGGCCGTAGTGCTTCATGCAGTAGAGCACGTCGTAGAAGCTGCCGCCCTCGGCAAACGAGACATCGCCGTGGGTGCGCACTGCGGCAACGGCGCGGTCGGTCATCGTATGGTGCACGACAAACGACTCGCAGAGGTCGAAGGTGCCCTTGCCTTTCCTCAGCAGCTCTGCCTCCAGAAAGCCCAGAGTGGAATAGCACCAGCACGTGCCCGAGCGGTTCTGGTCCTTAATCGAAGTTATGGGGTTCTCCTTGATGACGGTGAAGCGCATGGTGTCCTTCTTGGCGTTGCCGTCGTCGGCCATCATTGCCGGGGCGAAGAGCAGCACGGCCAAAAGGGCTGTGAATAGTCTTTTCATAAATGATTATTGTATTGTGTAGATTATTGTTATTAGCTTATTTGCGTGAGCGCATGAATTCCTCGACGTCCTCCACATGGTAGGGGATGCGCTGCTTGCCCACGAAGCGGCAGCCATCGTCGGTGATAAGCACGTCGTCCTCGATGCGGATGCCGCCGAAGTCGCGATACTCGTCGATCTTGTCAAAGTTGAGGAACTCGGCATTCGTCCCGTTCTTCCTCCAGTCGTCGATAAGGGCGGGGATGAAGTAAATGCCCGGTTCGTCGGTCAGCACGAAGCCCTTCTCCAGTCTCCTGCCGAAGCGGAGCGCGTTGGTGCCAAACTGAGTAGAGGGGCGCACCTCGTCGTCGAATCCTACGTACACCTGTCCCAGACCTTCCATGTCGTGGACGTCCATGCCCATCGCGTGGCCCAGGCCGTGAGGTAGGAACAGCGCATGCGCTCCGGCGCGCAGCGACTCCTCCACATCGCCCTTCATGAGGCCGAGCTCCTGCAGGCGCTCCGTGATGATGCGGCATACGGCGAAGTGAACATCCCACCATTTCACACCAGGATGGGCTACGTCGAGCACATGGTCGTGACACTCTACCACGATGTTGTATATCTCTTTCTGCTTCTCGGTATATACGCCGCTCACCGGAGTGGTGCGCGTGTTGTCCGAGCAGTAGTTGTTGTTGGTCTCGGCGCCTGCGTCCACCAGCATCAGCCGGCCGGCCTGGAGCGGGGCAGTGGTCGGATTGCCGTGCATCACCTCGCCGTGCTGTGTGGCGATGGTCTGGAAGGACACCATGCAGCCGTAGGCGTTGGCCACACCGTCGACCATGCCGCCGATGTACTGCTCCGTCACGCCCGGGCGGCACAGGTTCATGGCCGTCATGTGCATCTTGTAGCCTATCTCGGCTGCGCGCTCCAGTTCCTCTATCTCCTCGGCGGTCTTGGTGGTGCGCATCTTGACCACGGCCTTGATGAGCCTGAGCGAGGCGGCTTCCTTCTGAGCGGAGGGATGGATGCCCAGCAGGTCCATTATCTGTATCTTGTTGTCGAAGCGGTAGGGCGGCAGGAAGAGTATCTCCTGACCGCGGGCACGGGCCGAATTAACGATGTCGGCCAGTTCGCGCATGGCGGCGTGGTGCTTCACGCCCACGCGCTCGGCCATCTCGCCGACGCTCTCCACCGAGCCGTACCATACAATATCGTCGATGTCTATCTCGTCGCCCACCAGATATTCGATGTCGTTGTCCACGTCGATGACGCCTACCAGACCGTCTCTCTGCAGACCGAAGTAGTAGAGGAACGAGCTGTCCTGACGAAACTTGTATGTGTTGGAAGGATAATTGGCCGGCGAATCATTGTTGCCGAACAGGAGAATGAGGCCGCTCCCCACAAGCTCTCTGAGCTTTTTGCGGCGCTCCGTATAAGTAGCTGTGCTGAACATTTTGCTGTAAATATAATGTTGCTTGCAAAGTTAATAATTATTTCTCATTCTCAGATGCTTCTGCGCCACGGATTGCTATTCGCCGGTACCGGCTCTGAGAATAGGAAATCTTATCATCCGCGCCGGCGTGAAAAGGCCGGGGAAGCCGCCGCCCCGAAATCAGCAAAACGGTATAATATGCACACTTCCGCGGCCCCGGAAAGAATGATTCGGACCCCTTCTAACTATCTCATAATCAGCCCTCGCGGAAGGCCAAAACTATGTTTGAGATGTTTTGAAATGCCTCAAATGTAGTTCTCCTCATGTGCCTTGTGAGCATCAGGAAATTTGGATAGTTTTTTGTGATGTAAGGAATGCCCTTTTCGAAATGTCGAAAATGCACACTTTCCCGAATGACGAAGATATAGCTGAGAGGCCGATGAGCGACGACTTTCGATAAGAGTAACCATCTTCGCCTTTCCCGGCCCCGGAAATGGCGATTGCGGCCTCCGGAAAGGAAGATTTCAGCCCCTTGCTGAATATCTTATATTCAGTGCTCCCGAAAGGGCGAAATTACATTTGAGACGTTTTGAATTATCTCAAATGTAATTTTCCTCATGTCCTATGTAATTTTCCGCGTAAGCGGAAGGCTTTACGCGTTAAGGTGAATTCTCTTACCGATAGTTGGCAGGAGACGGATAATAAGAGCCTCTCACGCTCCCGCGAAGTATCCGCCCGCAGCCGTCAGCGGAACAGGGCCGACGGAAGGCGGGTAGAGACGGGAGCGGCGGCGTCAGTTGCTCACCATGAGGGCGCTCGTCGAGGCGGTGATGCGGTAGCGCTCCAGTTTGCGCCCGCCGTCGCCCTGGCTCACTATGCCGCGGTTGTTGAGGTCGTAGGTGCGGCGGCAGCGGCTGCAATAGGCCAGTCCGCCCTCCCTGAGCGTGAGCGAGCGCTGTATGCCGTCGTCGGCGTAGCAGTTGGGGCACACCAGATCGAAGCACAGCAGCGGGTATTCGCCCGTGTCTATCTCGGTAGAGGAGGAGCGGCCTATGATGAAGCCCGCCAGACAGCGGTAAGTGTGGTAGGCGTCGACGGCGGTGCGGTTCACCTTCTGCGTATTGGTGAGCGTGGAGAATGTGTAGTATGTGCCCGACAGGTCGGCAGTCACGGTGCAGTATTCTCCGAAGGAGCCGATGGCCGCCCTGAGCGGGGCGATGGTCTCGATGCCCGTGAGCGACAGCGCGGCGCGGTACTTGGAATATTCGCTCTGCACATTGTCGTCGGAGCAGCCCGTGAGCGCCATGACGGCGCCGAGGAGCAGCAGTCGCGCGGAGGGACGTCTCATGGCTCGCAGCTCTTGAGGAGTCGCTTCTCGGCCTCTTCGGCCTGACGGAAGGTGAACTGGCTGAGCGTCGAATGCATGAGCTCCGCGATGCGGTCGTTGCAGAGGTTGCCGATGCTGCCCTCGTGAGTGTGGTGGATGTGTTTGTCGGCCTTGAAGCGCCCGGCTTCTATCTCGAGGCCTACCTGCTTGTAGGCCTCGCGGAACGGTGTGCCGGCGAGCACGCGGCGGTTCACCTCCTCGACGGAGAATATCGGGTCGTAGATGGGATTGTTCAGGATGTGCTCGTTGACCTCGATGCGCTCGATGATGTAGGTGGTGATGTGGAGGCAGTCGAGGAGCTCGTCGAAGGCGGGCATGAACACCTCCTTGATGATCTGCAGGTCGCGCGAGTAGCCCGAGAGCAGATTGTTCATGATGAGCGTGATCTGGGAGGGGAGGCCCTGCAGCTTGTTGCACTTGGCTCTGATCAGCTCGAACACGTCGGGGTTCTTCTTATGGGGCATGATGCTCGAGCCCGTCGTGCACTCGGCCGGCAGGCGGATAAACCCGAAGTTTTGCGAATTGAACATGCACGCGTCGAACGCCAGTTTGGAGAGCGTCGAGGCGATGGAGGCCATGGCGAAGGCGATGGTGCGCTCCGTGCGGCCGCGGCCCATCTGGGCGTAGATGACATTGTAGTCGGGCGAGTCGAAGCCCAGCAGGCGCGTGGTCATCGTGCGGTCGAGCGGGAAGGAGGATCCGTAGCCGGCTGCCGATCCGAGCGGATTGCGGTTGGTCACCCTCCAGGCCGCCAGCAGCAGCTGCATGTCGTCCGCCAGCGACTCGGCAAAGGCGCCGAACCACAGGCCGAAGCTGCTGGGCATGGCCACCTGTGTGTGGGTGTAGCCGGGCATAAGCACGTCCTTGTATTTCTCGCTCTGCTTCTGCAGCTCATCGAACAGGGCCAGCGCGGAGTCGGCTATGCGGTGGATGCCGTCGCGGGCGTAGAGCTTGAGGTCGAGGAGCACCTGATCATTGCGCGAGCGCCCGCTGTGTATCTTCTTGCCCGCCTCGCCGAGCTTGCGTGTGAGCATCAGTTCCACCTGCGAGTGGACATCCTCGACGCCGTCCTCGATCACGAAATGGCCTGCCTCGGCCTGGTCGTAGATCTCTTTGAGCGCCGGAAGCAGGATGGCGAGCTCCTTAGAGGTCAGCAGACCGATGCTCTCGAGCATCGTGATGTGAGCCATCGACCCCATCACGTCGTAGGGCGCCAGAAAGACGTCGAGCTCGCGGTCGCGGCCCACGGTGAACTGCTCAATCCTCTTGTTGAGCTGCACGTTTTTTTCCCAAAGTTTTGTAGCCATGTATGTTTGTGTATTTGTCGCCCCCGTGGGGGCGTATATTATCTGCCGTAAGGCAATTGTTTCTGCCCTTTGGGCAATTTTTCCCAGCCGTCAGGCTTCAGAATCTGCCCTGTGGGCAATTTTCCTAAGCCATGGGGCTTCAGATTCCTTCCATCCGGCAATTGTTTCCACCCTGCGGGCAATTGTATTGCCACCTTAGCATTCCTCCGTCGGCCAATGCGGCTCTCAGAGCTTGTCGTAGGGCAGCGAGGCGAGAATCTGGGCCATGTTGTCGGCCATGGGCGAGAGATATTTGTCGGCCATGCCCTTGAGGAAGAAACTGACATCGGCGCCCGTGGTCACCTTAAGGCGCGTGCCGTCGTTCTCGTCGGGCAGGAGCTGCAGCCATATCCACGCGTTGACGGGCAGGCCCTCGAAGGCCAGTTTCACAAGTTTCGGCTCCTCGCGCTCCACTATTCTCACCGTGACGGGGCCCACGGGCGGGACATTGATCCCGGCGGTGTCCTCGGTCAGCTCTATCTCCCGCAGTTTTTCGGCCACGCCGGCAGCTTTTTCCTTGCCCAGACGCTGCTCGATGAGCGCTGCGTACTCCTCGCTCTGAAGCAACTGCCCCAGCGCCTTAAGCCGTGTGAAGTCGGAGAGCACAGCGTAGACCGATGCGTTGGGGTGTGCGATGTGCTGCACCTTGCTTTCGTATTTCTGTAAGCTCATTGCGATATGTCTTAATGGTTATCGTATGTCCGCCCTGCATCGGGAGGCGTCCTTCTCTATTTGCCGGTCCACTCCGAAGGGTTGCTCCTCCAGCGGTGCAGCAGGTCGAGGTCGCTCTCGCGGATGTAGCCTTCCTCCACTGCGGCAGCGACGACGGCATGATAGTCCGTGAGGGTCGTGAGAGTGACCTGGGCGTCCTCAAAGGCCTTGCGCGCCACATCAAATCCGTATGTGTACGACGCTACCATGCCCAGAATATTGCATCCGGCGGCTCTGAGCGCTGCGACGGCCGCAAGCGAGCTGCCGCCGGTGGATATCAGGTCCTCCACTACTACCACCTGGGCATTCTCGGGCAGCTGACCCTCGATCTGATTGCCCATGCCGTGGTCCTTGGCCTTGGAGCGCACATAGACGAACGGCAGAGCGAGCTCCTCGGCTACCAGTGCGCCCTGAGCTATTGCGCCCGTAGCGACGCCGGCGATGCAGGTGGCCCCGGGATACTGCTCGGCGACGATGCGCGCGAGCTCCAGTTTGACAAACGTACGCAGTGCAGGGTAGGAGAGAGTCTTGCGATTGTCGCAGTAGAACGGGGATTTCCAGCCCGAAGCCCATGTGAACGGCTTCTCGGGGCTTAGTCTGATGGCTTTGATGGCCAGCAGCTTTTTTGCAAGAATTGTTTTTGTGTCCATCTTATGATGTTTTATTCTGTTGTCAGGAATGAAAGCCCTCGGGCCGGTGAAACGCCTTGGTGTAATAGAGGGCGTGGCAGATGCGGTAGACTATCGGGGCCACGATGAAGCCTACGATGGCGTCGATGGCGTAGTGGGCGTGGATGTAGACCGTCGAGAAGCACAGCAGCACATAGAACGGGATGAACGCGTAGAAGAGCCGCCGCCTTCCGCCCAGTTTCCAGGCCAGGATCATGACTATCGTGCTCACACCGACGTGCGAACTGGGGAATGCAGCCGTAGGACGCTCGCCCAGAGAGTGCATCACGCCCACGAGATACTGGAACAGCCCGCCCTGATGAGTCTCCGGCATCAGCGTGAAGTGGTACTTGAAGTAGGAGCCCACCGGAGGGAACACGCCGCTGCGGATGTTCTCCACGCCCACCGCCGGATAATAGTACTGGGGCCCTGCGACGGGCAGGAACATGAACACGATGTAGAACAGGAAGAATGAGCAGAGCACAATGAAGCTCGACTTCTCAAACTTGGGGTAGTGGCGGAAGAACGCGTACACCACCAGCGCTATGATCATGGGGTAGTAGGAGAAATAACCCAGATTGAAGAGCTCGCTCCACACGACATTGTTCAGCTTCTCCGAGAAGAGCAGCGCGGGCTGGCAGGAGAAGATCATCTGGTCGATGGAGGCGAAGACGGGGTCGAAGTTGCCGAACATGCGGCAGAAGAGATAGGTCTCGGGATACCACGAACCGGTCATCACAAGCTGGAAGCAGACACGCATGAAGAAGGTGAGGTGGCACGGCCGAAGCCTGTAGATGTAGATGAGCAGCGCCATGACCATGGCATACCAGAGACGCGTGACGAGGAGCTCCTGAAGCGGTATCTCGCCGCGGAACAGCAGCGCCACCACCAGCGTAAACAGCGCGTAGATGATGCTTATCTTCTCTATGCCCAGCAGTCCCGGGCGCATAGGTTTCCTTTTCGTGAGTGAGATCATAACCAGTGCTCCGTCTTATACCATTCTACTGTTTCCTCTACGCCGCGGCGCAAGTCATATTGCGGTTTCCAGCCTAGTTCCTCAACGGCGGCGCTGATGTCACACTGCCAGTTGCGCTGCCTGAGGATGCGGTATTTGTCTTTGTTGAGGGCGGTCACCTTGCCGCTGATGTGCGAGATTAATTCACTTATCGAGCATACACCGCAGAGCAGCCAGAGAGGCGCCTTGATCCTCACCACGCCGCTCACACCCATCGCCCTCTGCAGCAGGATGCTGAAGGCGCGGCTGTTGTACACGCGGCCGTCGCTCAGGGCGTAGGTGCGATGGGTCACACCGCGCTTCACCGCCGCCATGATGGCGCTGACGAGGTCGCGTACATATATAAACGTTATCTCCTGCGGCCGGAAGCCCACGGCAAAGTCCACGTGGCGGCTTATGGAGCGCGCCAGCATGTAGTAGTCCTTCTCGCGCGGGCCGTAGACGCCTGTGGGCCGGAAGATGACCCACGGAAAGTCGCCCATCATGTGCAGATAGTTCTCCGCCGCCGCCTTGCTCAGGCCGTAGGCCGTGTTGGGGACGGGCATGTCGCTCTCCAGAAGCGGCTGATAGATCACTTTCCTCAGTTCCAGGCTACTGCCGTCGGAGCCGAACGGGTCGTCGGCGTCGTGAAGCGGGAATGCCTGCTCTCTGATGGGGCCCAGGACGCTCAGCGAACTGAGATAGATAAACTGCCCCGGGACGGCGCCGGCATTCTTGAGCGCGGAGACCATCCTCCGTGTGCCGTCGTAGTTGACCGCAAAGAAGTCGTGGCGGTAGAGGCTCTTGGTGATGCCCGCTGCGTGGACGATGACGTCCCATCCGCCGTGCTCCGCGAGCGCGCTCTTAAAGCTGTCATAGAGCTGACGCTCGTCCGAGAAATCAAGCGTGACAAAGTGGATGCGCGGGTCCTGCAGATAGCGATGGCTGCTGCTTGCCCTCACGCCGGCCCACACGTCCATGCCCTCCCGCAGAGCCTGCTCTGCGATAAAGCTGCCTATAAATCCGCTTGCGCCCGTGATAAGAATTTTCATTCGACTTCTTAAAAGTTATGAATAAGTTCAATGTGCAAAGGTAATGAATTCCGCCGATATTTTAAGGCATAACCGGGCGGTAGTTCGGTAAACTGTCCATCCCGCCTTATGGATAATGAAAATTCCACGGCCTCCCGGAGCAGTGAGATTGGTTATGGAAAACAGCATCCGGCAGCGCCGCCGCAGCGTGGCCCGCCGGCCGAGAGAGCAAATGCGCGGATAGACGCGCGAAGTAAACTAATGAATGGTCCGCTCAATCCGGGCGTTAAGGGGGTCCGGGAAGAGCAAACTCACATCGCCTTTTCAGGCCCTGGAAATGGCGATTTTGACCCCTTTGTAAGTGCGTGAAAATCAGTGCTTCGCAGAGGACAAAATTACATTTGAGACGTTTTGAAATATGTTTGAGATGTTTTTCCTCATCTCAAACATAAGCTTTGGGTTAAGCGGGAGGTTTTTTGAAGTGTTGGGGAAATGCCTTTTCCAATAAGCTGGAAAAGTGCAGTTGTTTCGTGTGGCGAATTTATAGCAGAGGCATAGTGGAGTGAGGACTTCGGTAAGTGGGGCGCTTATTCATTTACAGGCGATGATACAATTATATATATATGCCTGCCGTCCGGCATTCCCGGGCCGGGGCATTCCACACAGATAATCCCCTTCGCTGAGTTATTCCTCTTCGCTGGGGCGCAAAATATACACGGCACATAGCCCTGAGGTTATGTGCCGTGTATTATCAGATGTGGGCCTTGGCATTCTCCGCGTCAGCGGAAGAATCCTCAAGGCTTAGAATGTTACGCTTCCCAGGTTGCGGTCCACGAGTATTCCGTCCTGTGCCTTCAGGTTGTAGCGCCACGGGGTGCGGGCGGTGAAGCGGATGACGAACAGGTCGTGGTCGCCGTCTTCCAGGAGGAAGTTGTTGCCGCGGTTGACGAACGTCGGGTAGAGCGCCTTCTGCCCGTTGGTGTGCAGGCGGTCGTAGGTCAGGTTCTCGAGGTCCTTCATGGCGATCTTCTCGACGCCCTTGTACTGGAGCGCGCGCGTGTCGTAGGGCAGGGCGAAGCTTAGGGCGTTGACATTCTTAAGGCCGCGGCCGCTGACGGTGATGCGCACCTCCTCGCCGGCGGCGTAGCTCTTCTTGTCGGGCGTCAGGACAAGGCGTCCCTCCACACGGCGGTTGGACGGATATACACCTCCGTCGAGCTCGGTAGCCACATTGGAGATGTCGAAAGCGTCGATGAGGCCGTTGTGATTGATGTCGCCGATCTCGACGTAGGAGAAGTCGGCGTCGCCGCGCCTCAGGCCGGTATAGTTCATGTAGCTGGTCAGGTCGTTCTCGTCGATGCGGTTGTCCTTGTTGATGTCGCCCTGCAGCATGAGTTTTGTGCCCGGGCGGCGGAATACATACAGTTCGCGGCCTGAACCGAAGCCGCCGACAGCTTCCTGCACGCTGATCCTGATGTAGCGGGCCTCGGGTGCGCCGGCGAAGGCGAAGGTCTTGGCCGAGGCGTTGCGCTCCCAGGTGAAGGGCACGGGTGTGGTCCAATTCTCTCTGTCGGTGCTGAGCGTTACCGTGCCGCGGAGGATGGTGCCGTTGGCGGCGTCCTCGCGGGGCAGGTAGCGCATGCTGTCGAGGGTGCATATGCCGCGCAGGTCGACGGTCAGGTCGAAGGGTACGGCCTTGTTGTTGTTCCAGTCGGTGTGCCATACGGTGCGCTCGTCGCGGTCAAAGAGTTTGTCGAGGCCCTGTCCGCCCTGATTGTTGCAGGTGGTGAAGCCGCGGAGATTGGCGACGGCGAACTCGAGCGGGTTGCTCTTCGTCCTCACCTCGAGCGGCGCGCTCCAGGGCGATGTGCTCTGCTTGTTGACGGCGCGCACACTGATGGCGTATTTTGTCTTAGGGCAGAGGTCCTCGAAGGTGAACGTGGGCCGGCTGATGGTGGAGTAGATGCCCTTGTAGCTCACGCTGTCGCCGCTCAGGCGCACCTCATAGTAGTCCGCTCCGCTCACTGGCTGCCATACCGGCGTCACGGCGAAGGCGGTGATGCTGCTGTCCGGCACTGTCGGAGCGGGAACCGCGGTGAGGGCGGCTGTCTGCCGCTCGAGGCCTTCGGGGGCAAACTGCATGCGGGAGATCGCCACCTCGGTCTTGCCCTTGGTGACGTCGCTCTTAGAGAGCTTTATCATAAGGCGTGCGCCGCCCGTTATCGACACATTCTCCAGGCCGCTGCCCTTGGTGGCGAAGCGGTTGAGCTGCGGCTGAGCGTCGTAGTACCATACATTCTCGCCCTTCTCATAGTCGGCGAGCGAGCTGACGCTGCCGAGGCGCACCTTCCTGCCCCCGATGCGGGCCTCCACCCGGGAGGGAGCGGCTGTGGCCCTCACCATGAGTTCGGTGGCCTTGACGGGGTTGTAGCCCGTGTATCCTCCGCGGGCGCTGTCGATGGTGATGGAGAGCGTGCTGCCCGCCCACTTCTGACTGATGTCGGTGGTGACGTAGCGCCCGCGTGTATAGTCCATCGTGCGGCCGTCGTCGTCATATTCGCGGAACGCGCCGCCCTCGCGGCCCGGCGTGATGTCGTAGGCGCGGTAGTCGGAGGGGATGCCGGAGGGATTGTTGTTGGGCCGGGTCATCGGGATCACTGCGCCGCCGCGGACGAACACGGGGAGCTTCCATATCGGAGCGTCGAAGTCGTTGATGATGCGCCCGCCCTTGTAGTAGGTGTCGGTGAAGTAGTCGTACCAGTCGCCTTCGGGCAGGACGATGCCGTTGCGCACATCGTCTCCGTCCTTGTCCATGCGTGTGCTGCGGTAGATGGGCGCTACGAGGAGCGACGGGCCGTACATAAACTCATACTTGCTCATCGCGTCGGGGGCGTCCTCTTTGAGCCCGAAGGCCCATGCCGGGCCCATCATGGGGGCTCCGCCCAGCGATGCGCCGCGCGCGATGGAATAGGTATAGGGCAGGAGCATGGATTTGAGCTTCAGGTAGGAGCGGTTGATACTTGTCGCGGGCTCGCCCAGCACATTGGGATATTTCGGATTGAGGCCCCAGCCGTCCATATTGAGCTCCATCGGCGTGAATGTCTTCCACTGGTATTCGCGTATGTTCACAGGCATGTTCTTGCCGCCGAAGATGCCGTCGACATCAGAGGTGATGAACGGTATGCCCGAGAGGCCCGCGCCGATGAACGTCGGGATGTGGAAGCGGATGTACTCCCACTCGCCGCCCGTCTGGTCGCCGGTCCAGATGCCTGCGTAGCGCTGTGTGCCGGCCCAGCCGTCGAGCGAGATGATGAAGGGGCGCGCGTCGCTGCCGTAGTAGGGCATGATCTTGCCCACGTCGCTCACGCCGTTGAGCCCGAAGCTGTAGCCCGCGCCCACCCAGGCCACGTCGGTCTTGAGGACGCGCACGCCGGCATCCCGGACCTCCTTGACGATGTCCCTCTGCAGCAGCGGTTCGACGCCCGCCTTGGGATAGAGGTCGCTCTGTGTCCACAGTCCTATCTCGACGCCTTTGGAGCGCGCGTAGTCGCCGAAGCTTTTCAGGTTGGCGATGTTGCCGTCGAGCGTATTTGTCTGTCCGTATCCCGTGCCGTAGCCGTCGTTGGGCAGAAACCATCCGAGCGGCATGTCGTTCTTCAGATAGCGGTCTATGGCAGCACGGGCGGAGAACTGGTAGTTGTTCTTCTCGCCGTTGAGGCTTTCCTTCACGCCTCCGTTGTCCTTCTGACTCTCGTTGTATCGCTTGCCGTCCTCGTAGAGCATAAATCCGTTGTCGGCCTTTGTCCAGTAGTCGCGGTTGTAGGCGTTGAGATGGCCCTCATAGAAGCCGAACTTGGGGAGCAGGGCAGGATAGCCCGTAAGGTCGTAGTATTCCCTCAGAGGGCCCGTCTTGCTGCTGTCGGCCATGAGGAAGAAGTCCAGGTAATCGGTATCGTGAGAGAGAAGTACCTCGCCGCCCTTGCTGGCGCCGAAGTCGTAGAGGCCGGGCTTGAACGTGTGAAAGAGGATGCCGTAGCCCGCGGTGCTCCAGAAGAACGGTGCGGGCGAGGCCACGCCTCCGTCGGTCCACGAGTTGGTGTTGGAGATCTCTATCGCCGTGCCGCGGTGGGAGAAGCGCCCGTTCTGCACGCCGCCGCCGTAATACTGCTCGCCGTCGTGCTCCCTGAGCTTCAGCGTCACCTTCCCTCCGTCGAGCGAGGCCGGTGCCGTCTCCTCCATGATGGGCGCCTTGCTCCAGGGCACGCTCACACTGAGCCGTCCCGTGCTCTTGTCGAAGCTGAGGCTCATATCGCCGCCCCTGACCAGGTAAAGGCCCGCCGTGTCGCTGAGGCTGACATCGCCCACCTCGCGCCGCGGATTGTCGACGAGGATACTGGCCGGCGGCGTCGCCTCGGGCGAGCGGACTATGCCGCCCTTATCATCGCGGAAGAAGCGCACCGCGCGCGGTCCGTAGAAGTCAACGGTAAGGGTCTTGCCCCCCTGAAGCGTCAGCTCCACCGTGGTGGGGTTGAGCTTGCGCGCTGAGGTGATGCCCTGCGCTCCGGCTTCCGCAGGATACGTCAGGGCCGCTACGGTAGTCAGCAGACTGATGACCGCCGTGCAGAGGCCATGAATGTGAAGGTACTTCATAGGTGTTACTATCTGATTATTACTAATTATTGCTCAAGTGACTGCCAAAATTAGCAAATCTTTCTGACTGCGCTGCCGCATCCCCGCCGCTTTGAAGGCCGCCTCCCGTCCGGCTTATGCTTTTATAACTATTTTAAAGGAATTTTCCTGCCCCGCCCACGTCTTTCCCGCTCCCGGCCCGCGCTTCATCGCTGCGGCGGAGAACGCCGCGGCGATGACTACCCTCCCGCCTGCCGGAGGCCCGCGCCCTGGCATTGCGGCGGCTCTCCATCCGCCGTCTGTCCTGCGCGTCGTTACTGCGGCGGCCCGCGTGACCTTGCGAAGCCCGCTCTTCCGGCGCTTGGCCATAGTAAAAGATATTGCTAAATTTGCTCAATCATTCATCATGAACAGTTTCTTCCGCCTCCGTGCCCTCACATTTCTCACCCTGCTCCTCCTGCTGGTATCCTGCGGCGGGAGAACGGGACAGTCGCCCCTCACCGCGGACGACACGCTCGCCCTGCGCCATGCCCGCCTGCTGCACATCGCTCTCGGAGGCGACGGCGTGACGCTCGTCACCATCGATAATCCCTGGCACAGAGGCACCCCGCTTCACCGCTACATGCTCCTTCCCCGCGAGGCCCGCACTGTGCCCGCCGACACGGCGGAATACACTGTGATCCGCGTCCCCCTCAGGCGCACGGTGGTCTTCTCGTCCGTCCATCTCGGTCTGCTCACAGAGCTCGGCATGGAGAGGGCCATCATCGGCGTCACAGATGCCCGCTACATCCTCCTGAAGCGCGTCAGGAGGCTCGTGGAGACGGGGCAGTACCGCGATTTCGGTATGTCGCTCCATCCCGACGCCGAGGCCATCATCGGCGCGCATCCCGACGCCCTGCTCGTATCGCCCTTCGAGGGCAGCGGCACATACGGCGCCCTCGGCGCCTCCGGTCTGCCGCTCATCGAGTGTGCCGACTATATGGAGCCATCGCCCCTGGGCCGTGCGGAGTGGATGCGCCTCTACGGACGTCTCTACGGATGTGCGGACAGAGCGGACAGCCTCTTTGAGCGGGTGGAGCAGAGGTACGACTCCATTGCGCGCAGTGTGAAGAAGGGCGGTCGCCGCCCGCTCGTGATGACGGACAAGGTGGAGAGCGGTGTCTGGTACATCCCCGGTGGCGAGAGCACCATAGGCCGGCTGCTCAGCGACGCCGGCGCGCGCTTCACGGGCAGCGAATACCGCCGGAGCGGGTCGGTCAGAGTGCCCTTTGAGAAGATGCTCGCCGAGGCCCGCAACGCCGATTTCTGGATCATCCGCAGCGGCGGCAAATACGACCTCACTTATTCCTCGCTTCTCTCCGACAATGCCGGTTACGCCCTCTTCCGTCCGTGGAGAGAGCACAGGATCTTCGCCTGCAATACGCTCCGTGTGCCCTATTTCGACGACTCTCCGTTCCACCCCGACCGTATGCTCAGCGACATGGTGAACATCTTCTACCACCGCGCCGCAAAGCCTCACATGTATTACTTCTCGCCGCTCCGCCCATGACCTTCCCGTCCCGCAACATCATCTCCCGCCCCACGGTGTGCATCATCATCGCCGCCGCTCTGACCGTGCTCCTGCTGGCGCTCAATGTGCTGACGGGCTCGGTGGACATCGCGCCCTCCGAGGTGTGGACGGCGCTGAGCGGCGGCCCTTGCAGCGCAGACATCGCCTACATCGTGCGCGGCTCGCGCCTCCCCTCCGCCGTCACGGCGCTTCTGGCGGGCGCATCGCTCGCCGCGGCCGGTCTGCTGCTCCAGACACTCTTCGCCAATCCTCTCGCCGACCCTGCCATCCTGGGCATCAACTCGGGCGCGGGCCTCGGCGTGGCTGTGGCCGTGCTGCTCATGGGCGGCGGCATGAGCGCCGCGGGTGTGACGCTCACGGGCTTCACCCTCACCGTCGCAGCGGCCCTCGTGGGCGCCGTGGCCATCCTCCTGCTGCTGTCCGTCTTCGCCGCTATCCTGCGGAGCAACATCATGCTCCTCATCACGGGCATCATGACGGGCTATCTGGTGTCGGCCGTGATAGAGCTGCTCAGCGCGACGGCCTCGGCCGAGGGCGTCCACTCGTTCATCTTCTGGGGCATGGGCAGTTTCGCCGGCGTCGGTCAGGCGGCCTTGCTCCCGTTCTCGCTCTGCTCGATTGCCTTTCTGCTGCTGGCCTTCCTGATGGTCAAGCCCCTCAACGCCCTGTTGCTCGGCCCCGCATACGCCGCCAACCTCGGCGTCAACCTGCGCCGCACGCGACTCCTCCTGCTGCTCATCACGGGCGGGCTGTCGGCCATCCCCACGGCGCTCTGCGGCCCAGTCGCCTTCATCGGCCTCGCCGTGCCCCACATGGCGCGCTTCGCCTCCGCCACGGCCGACCACCGCACGCTCCTGCCGCTCACCATGCTCATCGGAGCCATCACCGCCCTGGCCAGCAACGCCGTCTGCGCCGCGCCGCGCTGGGGCGTCATGCTGCCGCTCAATGTGGTCACTTCGCTCTGGGGCGTCCCTGTGATCCTCTACGTCATCTTCTCTTCGCGCCACCGCGGCCGCCTCTGAGGTTTGTACCCTTCGGGAAATCTCCCGTCCCCTCATGGTCTTATCCTTCCCGCACGGGCGGAAATTCTCATGCGGACGTAAAAATAAACCTTCCGCTTATGCGGATACTCACATAGGACCTGAGTGAAATTACATTTGAGGTAGTTGAAAACGTCTCAAATGTAGTTTTGGCCTTTTGCAGACGTTGATTTTCAAATACTTATACCTGACGACTTCCGGGCTTTACGAGGCGAATGTGCCATGCTCTCCGGTGTATATCATTCTCTTTGTATACCAAGGCATTCTGTAATTGTTCTCAGAAGACGGCTTCACCCGCATGGAACATGCATATGCTCTTCCCTCGAAGCGCTGCACACTCATATTAATATATAGGACTCGCGGCGCATGGGCTCTCTCCGTCTCCGCAATGCGTGCGGTCATCGCCTCCGGCGAGGCGGAATAATTCTCATGCGGACGAAAATAAATTCTCATGCAGACGAAAAATAATTTTTATGCGACCGGAAAAAGTTCTCACGGGACGAGAGAAAATCCCCGTGGGAGCAGGAGAAATTCTACTCGCAGATAAAATAATTTATCTCGCAGTAGACGATCGTTCTACTCGCAGAAGAAAAAATTTATCTCGTAGTAGAATTTTCCCCTCTGCAGAAGGCCGATTTTTACGTACTTGCATCAGCAGTTTTTGCCCATTTTGAGAAGGGTTTCGTCCTTTTTAAAATGCATGATAATCGTCTTAAGGAACACCGCAAATCATTAGAAGTACCGGCGCCGGTTTACGGCATTTCTTAAATATGGAGCGCGGAGAAAGAAAGACGATTCAGAGCCCCACCAACCTGCACACCGGGCTGCGGCCGGCGCATCTGCCGTAGCTTACGGGGCGGCAGCGATTTATTTGTCAAGACAGCACCAGAAAAATCCCGCTACAGGGCGCCGAGCTGGCGGAGGATGGCTTCGACCTGCGCCTCGGGATGGTCGCCGGGGGCGTTGTGGATGACGAAGTCTGCGCGGCGGGCCTTCTCCTCGTCGGGCATCTGCATCGCTATCCAGCGCCTCACCTGCGGCGCCTCGATGTGGTCGCGGTTCATGACGCGGCTGACGCGGACGTCCTCGGGGGCCGTGACGGCGACGACGCGGTCCACCTCGCTCTGAAAGTCGGCCTCGAAGAGCAGGGCGCACTCCATGACGATGACGGGCTCTGTGCGCTCTTTGCTCCAGCGCTTCCAGTCAGCGCGCACGGCGGGGTGCACGAGGGCGTCGAAGCGCGCGGCGTTGGCGGGCGAGGCGTGGAGAAACTGCCGTATGATGGGTTTGTTGAGGCCGCTCTCGGGGAAGGCGTCGGGCGAGACGAGCGCGCGCAGCTGCCGTCGGAGCGCATCGTCGTGGCTCATGAGGCGGCGCGCCGAGGTGTCGGTGTCGAAGACGGGGCAGCCCAGCGAGCGAAACAGGCCGCAGACATACGTCTTGCCGCTGCCGATGCCGCCCGTGATGCCCAGTCGTATGGCTTTGCTCTGCATGGTCAATTGTCCGAAGGGATATCCTCGATGATAAACTCGACCTCGCGCGGGTTGATCCTAACATGCGATACGCCGGCGGGCACGGTCTTGAGCCGAGGGGTGAACTTGCCCGAGTAATTGTTCATCAGTTCGTCGTAGCTCACGACGATGACAAAATTGTCCGCGGTGATGGAATTGTAATTGGAGGTGCCTATCTGAAAGGTGATGCTGACCTTCGTGGGGAAGGTGCGCAAGACTTTCGTGGCGGGGAAGTTGACCATCTCGACGGGCACCTGGACGGTCTTTTCGGTGATCTGGTCGACGCGCACGGCAGTCCTCACGGCGGTGGGGGAGTACTTGGCGCCGCGTATGCGCCTCAGCGGCACGCTGAAGGTCGTGTCGCGGCCCAGGGCGTTGATGCTCACGGGCAGGGTGTAGGCCGCCGTGATGGTGTCGAGCACGGAGGGCAGGGCGTAGACGCTCACCGAGTCGGGCCTCAGGCTGAGGCCCGAGACACGGAGCTGGCCGCTGGCGCCGATGTGGCCGTTGAAGCGCACGGGGATGCGTTTGTGTGAGCCGAAGCTGTAGTAGTATTCCAGCGTGTCGGGCCGGTAGGCGGTGATGCGCGTCGTGGAGAACAGCTGCTGGGTGATCTGCTTGATGAGCTCGCGCGTGAAGATGACCACGTGGCCGCTGCGTGTGTCATACTGCGAGAAGTCGATCACCACGGGCTTCAGAGGGCTCAGGTAGCGGTACTGGAGCAGCGTGGAACCGTGGTCCTTGAGCGTTACACGGAGCGTAGACTGCGGTTCGGTGGTCACCACCACGCGCTCCGGCACATTGACCAGCCGCACGGGGATCTCAAACTCGCTCTCGTAGTAGCCGCTCAGATTCTGAAAGAGCCAGAAGGCGAGCGACAGGCCTACAAAGAATAAAAACACCAAAAACTGCTTGCTCCATATGTCGGATAGCAGTTTCCTGAGGTATCTGATGAATTGTAAGCCGCGGTTCATCCGTATAGATAAGAATATGTGTCACGCCCGGCGCCGCAGCCTTCTCCCTGTCGGGCGGGAGGCTGCGCCGTCATGGCCTGAGGAAGCGGCGCCAGTTTAGCGGGCCTGCTGGGTAGCGGCTGCGTTGGCGAAGATGTGGGTCTTCTCCACTTCGATCTTCACACCGCTGGCCACCTCGAGGGTCACTGTGCCCTTGGTGTCGTCCACCTGCTTGATGGTGCCGTGTACGCCGCCGGCCGTCACTACTTCCATGCCCGGCTCGAGGGAGTTGCGGAACTTCTGGATCTCCTTCTGCCTCTTCTGCTGCGGACGGATCATGAAGAAATACATGATGGCGAAGATGGCGATGATCATTATAAGGAATGTCATGTCAAAGCCGCCGCGGGGCTGCGCTGCTAATACTGCGATAAGTGATGTCATAATGCTATTGTATTCTTTTGGTTGTTACTATATTGGTTTTCGTGGTGGGGATGAGCTACTTCATTATCTTGCCCTCGGCGCGGAAGCGCTTGAGGATGTAGTCCAGAAGGCCGTTGAGGTAGGTGTAGCTCTTGGGGGTGCTGTAGACCTTGGAGAGGCCGATATACTCGTTGATCGTGACCACTGCCGGGATGGTGGGGAAGTTGAGAAACTCGGTGATGGCCAACTGCGCCAGCACCACGTCCATCGTCGCCATGCGCGACAGCTTCCAGCCACGGGCATTCTCGCTGATGATGGCGCGATATTCGTCGCCGTGGGTCAGCGCCTCGTGGATGAGGCTCTCGGCAAACTCCCGGTCGTCGTCGCTGTCAAACTCGGGCAGCAGCGGCTGCTTCTCGCCGTTGGCCTCCACAAACCGCTTGATGGTCTTGATGACGAACGAGTCCACCGTCTCGCGGTCGTCGTTCCAGTAGAGGCTCTTCTCCTCAAACATCGCGTCGATGTCCTCGTCGGGCATGAAGCAGGCCTTGTAGGCGTGCCGCCAGAATGTGCGGTCATCCTCGTAGGTGGTGGCCTTGAGGTTCATATAATCGTCGTAGATGTCGCTCTTGAGAATGGATTTGTAGAGGTTTTTCACGACCGACTCGTCCAGAAGCGTCTCGTCGGCCTTCTCGGCGAAGGTGAGCAGCGCCTTGTTGGCCTGGAGCTGCCGCGCGAAGCGGTTCTCCTCCCAGCGGCGGTCTATCTTGCTGCCCAGATGCAGGCGCTCGGCGCGGCTGAGCTGTACCCCGATGTCCTTGACTCCGTACTCGTAGACCCTGACCATCAGCAGGAGCAGGTAGCGGTACATGTCGTACGCCTTGGAGATGCTGAACATCAGTTCCTTCTCGGTCGAGGAGATTGTCTTGCTGCCGTTTTGATAGAAAGAATAGACAAGCTGTACTGTTTTTATTCTAATTAATTGGCGGTTTATCATCTTTGAATAATTGTCAGTGCGGCCACAGCTTCTCTCAGCCGCACTGCAAATATATGAAAAACTCTCTACACATCCCCTTCGCGTCCTTTTTTTTTACAAAATAGATGTCCCCGCGGGCTAAGGTAATGCTGATTTCGACAATCACGGGTTACCGGCAAACGAATTTATCGCTAACTTTGCCATATAATCCAACGCTTATGAACAGACGTCGTCCCATCCACCGCCTCGTGCCCCTCGTCCTGATGCTCCTCCTGCTCACCTTCGCTTCGTGCAGGGAGCAGCCCATGGGCAAGCGGACGCTCTACGCGCAGCGCTCCTCGGGCGTCGTGCTGGTACGCAACAACTATTACTATTCCGCCAGCGTCGGCGGTTTCACCTTCTATTTTACCGGCCTCGACTCCGTGGGCCGTCCGCTCCGCCTCACCGACAGCCCCGCATCGCTCCGCGGTCATGAGCGCCGGCTTTGGGCTACCGGATTTTTCGTCTCGCGCGACGGCTACATTCTCACGGACCGCGCCGTGGCCCGGCCCGCTCTGACGCGCGCTCAGCTCCGCCGGTCGTCCGGGCAGATCCTCGCCGCGGCCGCGCAGTACTTCTCCTCTCTCAGCGAGCTCGCTCTCCGCAGCAACGATCAGGAAGATTATGAGCGCTATGAGGTGGCGGCGGGCGTGATGAGCGATGCCGACAGCACACAGCTGCAGGTGGCCGTTGTCTCGGACCTTGCCGTGGCCTGCAAGGGCAGTTATAGCGGCGACCCTTCGGCGTTCCTCAAATGCGAGATGGCTCGTGTTTCGGGCCTGGACGATGTGGATCTCGCCGTGCTGCAGCTCCGGAGCAAACGCACGCCCAAGAGGCATTACGCCTTCGGCTTCGACGTCGGCGCCAAGGGGCGCCGCACGCTTCTCGAGACGCTCTTCAAGCGCATTGGCCGCGACAACGCCAGCCGCCGTCTCGTCGCCGGCATGCGCGTCTACACCTTAGGCTACGATACGGTGCGCGCCGGACGGCCGCTTCCCGACGTGCTGAAGCCCGCCATCACATCCGGCGAACTCACCGCCGCTCCCGAGGACGGCCGTCTCCGCTACAACATCCCCTCTACGGACGGCGCGAGCGGCAGCCCGGTCATCAACCGCTTCGGCGAGGTAGTGGGCCTCAACATAGTGCGCCACGCGGCGGGCAAGACGGTAGTCTACGGCATCGACGGGGATGTCATCAAGCAGTTTCTCGCCATCGACGACAACTGATTCCCGATGGCCAACGACTGATTCCCTCTCCCGCATCGCAGCCGGGCCCATTATTTTCCGCATCCCTTATTGGCGGAAAATGACACGCCTCATGGCGCACCCCCGGAAAGCGTAAAAGATGAATATTCACTTTTCCGCGCCCCCTGTTTATACACATCGCAGGGCTGATTTTCCTGCGTGAAGAATACCAGCATCATATAAAAGAGAAGCCTGTTCCCTCTTTCGGAATAAATTGTCGGGGCGCATAAAAAAGAGAGGACATTCCGCACGCTTGCGGTGTCCTCTCTGGCAATAATTAAGTATGAAGAGTGTAAAATCGAATATTGTGTTCTAATTCTGTGCGAGCAGGTACTCCTTGAGGTCGGCGAAGCTGTTGCTCAGTGGTATGCTCTGTTTCTCGCGGCCCATGCACGCTTTCAGTTTCTCGGGGACCGGCGCGCCGTGGCCGATGGCCATCTCGATGATGTTGCCGAACTTGGCCGGGTGGGCCGTCTCGAGGAATACGCCGACGTCGCCCTTCTTCATGCCGCCGCGGAGCGCGCGGTAGGCGCAGGCCCCGTGGGGATCGAGGATGTAGCCCGTGCGGTCGTAGACGTCGCGGATGGTGGCGAGGATGTCCTCGTTGCTGTTGCGGCAGCCCGAGATGTCGGCGGCTATAGCGTCGTGCGAGGAGCCGTAGAGCTCCAGGATGCGGGCAAAGTTGCTCGGCGCGCCCACGTCCATCGCGTTGGCGTAGGTCTGCACGCTGGCGCGCGGGTTGTAGTGGCCCGTCTCGAGATACTCGAGGAACACGTCGTTGGCGTTGTTGGCCGCGATGAAATGCTTTATGCCGAGGCCCGTCCTGGCGGCTATCAGGCCGGCGGTCAGGTTGCCGAAGTTGCCGCTGGGCACACATACCACGGGGGCGATGTCTATGCCGCGGCTCCTGAGCTGCGAGACGGCGCGATAGTAGTAGAACGACTGCGGCAGCAGGCGCGCTATGTTGATCGAATTGGCGGAGGTGAGGCGCATGGCGGCGTTGAGGTCGGCGTCGACAAAGGCCGACTTCACCAGTCGCTGGCAGTCGTCGAATGTGCCGGCGATCTCGAGCGCTGTGATGTTGTGGCCGAGTGTGGTAAACTGGCTCTCCTGTATCCGGCTCACCTTGCCCGAAGGATAGAGCACATAGACGTGGATGCCGGGCACATTGAGAAATCCGTTGGCCACGGCCGAACCCGTATCGCCCGAGGTGGCGACGAGCACATTGAGCTCTCTGTCGCCGCCGGCGGCGAAGTAGCCGAGCAGGCGGGCCATGAAGCGCGCGCCGACATCCTTGAAGGCCAGCGTCGGGCCGTGGAAGAGCTCTAAGGAATAGACTCCGGGCTCCACCTCCACGAGGGGCGTGTCAAAGGAGAGTGTATCGGCGGTGATGGAGTTGAGCTTGTCGGCCGGTACACCGGCGAAGAGGGCCCGCGCCACGCGCTGCGACGCTTCGACGAAGCTCATGTCGGCCAGACCGCTGAAGAAAACCTCCGGCAGAAGGGGAATGCGCTCGGGCATATACAGTCCGCCGTCCGGCGCCAGACCGCGTGTTACGGCCTCTGAAAGGGGAACGGATGGCGATATATGATTGGTGCTGTAATATTTCATGATGGTGGGCGCGGGTGTTAGTGTTTCATAAATTCCTCGATGAACTGCCGTCCGTGGAGCAGGTGATAGGCTCCCTTGCGGCAGGAATATTCGTCAAAGCTCTTAACGCTGTCGGGCTCGATACCTTTGTAATAGATCAGGAACGGCACCGGTTCGCTCGTGTGTGTGCGGTGGCGGCATGGCGTAGGGTGATCGGGCAGCACGGCGATGGCTACCGGTTCGCTGAAGTCCTTGACGGCCTCGCAGACAGGGCCCACAATGCGCTTGTCGAGGTTTTCGATGGTGCGCAGCTTGAGGGGGATGTCGCCGTCGTGGCCCGCCTCGTCGCTGGCCTCCACATGGAGGTAGACGAAGTCGTCCTTCCGGAGAGCGTCGACTGCTGCGGCGGCCTTGCCCTCGTAGTTGGTGTCGGCCAGCCCTGTTGCGCCCTTGACCTTGATGCAGTCGAGACCGGCGTAGTGGCCTATGCCGCGTATCAGATCCACAGCCGTGATGACGGCGCCGCGGTGTATGCGGTCGGGAAACTGCTGCTCGAGCGTCTCCATACGGGGGCGGAATCCTCCTGACCACGGCCAGATGCTGTTGGCCGGGTCTTTGCCCTCGGCCATACGCCTGAGGTTGAGCGGATGAGAGGCGAGGAGCTCCTGGGAGCGCAGTATGAGGTCGTTGAGCAGCGCGGCCGTGGGCCCGGCTGCCTTGGTCTGCGCCTTGACCATGAGCGGGCGGAACTCCTGTCCCGGCACATCGTGCGGCGGAGTGCAGTCGATGTGTTTGTCGCCGCCCTTGATGACGAGCAGGTGCCTGTACTGTATGCCTGTGTAGAAGTGGATGCGCTCCGAGCCTAACTTGCTCTGTAGGTACTTGATCAGTACGTCGCCTTCCTCCGTGTCGAGGCGTCCGGCGGAGTGGTTCTTGATTTTGCTGCCCTCGATGCAGATAAGATTGCACCTCAGGGCGAGGTCGTCGGGAGCGAGATCCACGCCGATGCTTGCGGCCTCGAGCGGTCCGCGACCCTCGTATACTTTCTTCTGATCATACCCGAGGATGGCGGAGTTGGCTACCTCCGAGCCCGGATGAAATCCTTCGGGCACCGTCTGCAGCATTCCCGTCCTGCCAAGCCGCGCCAGGCGGTCCATATTGGGTGTGTCAGCGTATTGCATTAATGTCTTATCTCCAAGTTTCTTTTCTTTCCAGTCAGCCATACCGTCGCCGAGGATTATCAGATGTTTCATTTTTCCTGAGAACCGTGCGCGCATTATCCTACACGTCGGGGAGCACATTGCTGCGCTTTTTTGTTGCCGCCTTGTTGTGCGGCTTAGGTTTGGTTTTAAATTTTGTTTTTTGATTTGTTTGTCTGCTCTTGCAGGCGCGTCTCGCGTAGAGACGTAAAAATTACCCTCAACCCCGAAGGGTCGTGGTAGTGACGGTAGTGACGGTTGTGGAAAGCAACCGCGTTAAAGTATTGTATGTGCTGATGTAGTCCATTGCTTTCTTTAACTATGCAAATATACCCATTTCTTTTGATTTGGACAATATTCCAAATGATTTTTTTGAAATAATTCAGGAAAACGCCGATTTTCCGAATTAATTTATACATAGTTGGTTAGAAGCCGTCTTTTTGATATTTACTGTTGGCAAAATATGCGAGAAAATGCGCATAGTTTCCCTCCGGGGCTTATAATGTGTGTATTCGGGGCGCTGAGGTTAGGGAATGTAATGCCCGGATGGGCAAAACACGGCGGTTTCGCCTTCCGGTCGTCAGGGGCGGCCGCCAGAGGCTACCTTTGTGCGCGCAAAGGATGGATATTCCCAACACTCAAAAAACCGTCCCGCATGCTGGGATACTCACATAGGACATGAGGAAAACTACATTTGAGTTGTTTCAAAACGTCTCAAATGTAGTTTTGGCCTTTCGGGGGCGCTGAAAATCATATAGTTGCAAAGGGCGAAAAATCGGCTTTATATGCGCCTCGAACGGGGGCACGGAGAATCGATGAGCGCGGCGTTAACTGGGAGGGCCGCTGCAGCGCGGCCCGCATGCCCAATAAGGCAAAGCGCGAAGTAATATGCGAGAATGGCTTTCGCGGCGTTAACTGGGAGGGCCGCTGCCTCAGCGGCCAAGAGCGAGCCAGGAAAATCTAATGAGCGGCTAAGCGGTGAAAAATTAGTATCGCGTATTCCTTCGCGCACTTTCTTATGCGGCGGTCGGCCCCTGAGGGCAGGGGCCCTCCCAGTTATTTCTCGCGCATATACATTATCGAGTATTTGTTCGCGCACCTACGCGGCGGCTGGCGGCCCGCGCTGCAGCGGCCCTCCCAACTACCCTTCGTGCATTACTGAGAAAGATTCCCTATTTTACAAGTCCCCAGCTTCCGCCCTTTCATTATATATTCGCCATCCGGATAACGTACGCTTTTCCCTTTTTTTCGAAAAGGTCATTCCCGACACTCAAAAAACCGTCCCGCATGCTGGGATACTCACATAGGACATGAGGAAAACTACATTTGAGTTGTTTCAAAACGTCTCAAATGTAGTTTTGGCCTTTCGGGGGCGCTGAAGATCATATCGTTACAAAGGGTCAAAAATCGTCTCACTAGACGCCTCGAACGGGGGCAAGGTGAATCGCTGAGCGCGGCGTTAGCTGGGAGGGCCGCTGCAGCGCGGCCCGCATGCCCAATAAGGCAAAGCGCGAAGTAAGATGCGAGAATGGCTTTCGCGGCATTAACTGGGAGGGCCGCTGCCCTCAGCGGCCAAGAGCGAACCAGGAAAATCTAATGAGCGGCTAAGCGGCGAAAAGTGAGTATAGCGCGATACGTCTCGCACTTACTCGTGCGGCGGAGGGCCGCTGCAACGCAGCGGCCCTCCCAGTTAAAACGTCTAAATGTGTATTGCGCATTCTTCACGCATTGTCTTACGCGCCGCGCTATCGTGAGCTCTTGGTCTTGCTCTGCTCTGCGGCGCGCTCCTTGAGGATATTGTCGCAGAAGGAGAGGATGATCTCGATCTGCGGACGGGCGTATTTGTCAAATGTCTGCTGCGAGCGCGGGTCATGACGCCAGTCGAAGAAGGCGTGGCCTATGCCGCCCACCTGCAGGTACTTGATGTCCTGCCCCTTGGCCTGCATCGAGTCGCAGTAGAGACGCATGTCCTCGTCCTTGATGAGGCCGTCCTGCATGCCGCGGATGATGAGCTGCGGCACACGGCGCACCTTGGCATCGGGGATGTAGTAGAGTGGCGTGACGGCCTTGATCTTCTCCTGAGCGGACTTGTCCCAGCGCGAGAGGAGGCCTGCCGTCAGCACGGGATAGGTGGGGATGGCGCCGAGCAGCGAGCTGCATATCATATCGCGCACCTCGGCGGTTGTCTTGCCCGCGGGCATGTACGTGGGGCGGAACTCCCATACGCCAGCCTGCCGGCCGAAACCGCCGTCGCCTATCCTGTCGGCGAAGTTGATGGCCGAGGCGCTCAGATGGCCGCCCGCGCTGTCGCCCGTGATGAACACACGCGTCGCGTCGCCGCCGTACTGAGCAGCGTGCTCCAGAATGTAGGCGATGGCGCCGTAGACGTCCTCGATGATCTGGTACATCTCGACCGGCGTGTCCTCGCCGTCGCCCTTGCCGATAAAGCGGTAGTCGATGCTGAACACGACATATCGCCCGCTCTGGGCCAGTGTGCGCCCCATGCCGCGCATGATGTCCTCCGTATTGGACGACCAGCCTCCGCCGTGCACGATGATGATGATGGGCAGGCGGCGCGCGCCACGCGGCGAGTAGACGTCATAGCGCAGGGCCTTCTTGCCGGGCCGGGCGTAGACCACATTGTTCGTGATGTTGAGGTCGGCGAATTCTTTCTTCGGGCGGAACGAGGCGCCGACGGTCATGTTGTCCCTCATCACCAGCAGGCTCTCGGGGGCGCAGCACTCATTATAATATGCCCACGGGCCGTTGACCGTGGCGTATATCCCGTCCAGCATATAGCCCTTGGCGGGTGTGGCGTGGATGGTGACCGTTGAGCCTTTGCTCACTGTGCCGTCGGCTCCGGGCTCCGGGGATACGGTGACTGAGCCGCCGGTGGGCTGCTCGACGGTGAGCTTCACCCGCTCCTGCGCCGTGAGCGTCGCGGGCAGCAGGAGCGCTGCTATGAGCGGCAGCGATTGGATAAGATTAAGACGTACCATTTTTATTTCTTGTTTTCTTTCTTTTCTATTTCGAGCATCGGGGTGATGACGCTCTTGGCATCCTTGGTGAGGAAGGGCATCACCTTGTCGTAGGGAATGACGAAGGAGGGCTGGCCCATGGCGTAGGGACCTATCTCATACTGCTGGTAGACCATCATGATGCCCTTCGCCGTCAGGTAAGGCCGCGCGGCGGGCAGGGGAATGGTGTCGCCGCTGAGGAAGAGGTAGTCACGGATGTTTTTGGCCGTGATGTTGTCGTCCCACTGCTTGGCGGTGTTGAGATAGTCGGCTATGCCCTGCGCCAGAAGCGGCTGTATGTCCATGAGCCTGAGGGTGTCGATGGGGTAGCTCAGGACGTGGCCGTCAAACTTGGAGATGGTGGCCCCTTCGGTGAAGTCGGACCCGTGCGCACCGCCCGTGTACCAGTAGTTGTGCAGGACATAGGAGGTGAAAAAGTCGGTGTCCTCCACCTTGCGCAGCGTGAGGTAGTGGCTGTAGGGCGCGCTCGTCTTGTCCATGCCATCGGCGTGGCGCATCTGCTTCATCTCCTCGGCGAAGGCCTTGCCGTAGAATTTGCCTACCTTCTTGCCGCTCTCCAGGTCGCCCTTGTATAGTTCGGCGTATTTGCTCTTGCCGTTCTCACCCGGGTAGAAGCAGTGGTAGAGGGTCTCATTGATATAGGCTCGCACACTGTCCAGCATCTTGGGCCTGCCCTCGGTGGGGTAGTCGAAGACGAGCGACGCGGTGGCGAGGGAGTCCTCGTTGTTTTCTATCTTGATGGAGTCGGTGGTGAGCGCCGTGCCGATGCAGTCGCTCTTGCACGAGGCGAAGGCCGTCATGAGCGCCGGCAGGAGCAGGAGAGAGAGCAGGGTGATGAGGTGGGATTTTTTCTTTGTCATGATAAATGGTGTTTTGAGGTGTTACATATGGATTACGAGCAGTTTCGCGCTCTCAGATCCGGCTGCGAGCGTGGCCGAAGGCGTGGCGGCTGGCAGCAGAACCGTGTCGCCGCGCTTTATCGTGAGGTTCTCCGCGCCGCTCGTGGTGACAGTGGCTTCGCCGTCGATGCACATCAGGATGATGAAGCTGTCGAGGCCGGCGGGGCTGAGAGTGACGGAGGAGGTGAGGGAAAGGAGGGAGGTGACGAACTTGTCGGAGCGCACCAGAAGCGTGGGCTCATTGTCACGGGCGGTGTACGCTACGCGCGAGTCGGCAGTGTCGTCCCAGCGGAGCGCACGTGCGGCGAGGTCCGTGTGCAGCTCGCGCTTGTGGCCCGCGGAGTCGCGGCGGTTGTAGTCGTATATGCGGTAGGTGGCGTCGGATGTCTGCTGTATCTCGGCCACGAGGGTTCCGCCGCCGATGGCGTGAATGCGGCCGGCGGGGATGAAGAAGCAGTCGCCCGCCTTGGCCTTGTGGCTCTGCATCATGCGGACTATCCTGTCGTCGGCGATGGATGCGCGGTACTCGCTCTCGCTCACGGGGCGCACGAATCCGCAGTGGATGCGGCTCCTCTCCTCGGCCGCCACGACATACCACATCTCCGTCTTGCCGTTGCGCCCACCCAGGCTCTGCGCCATGCGGTCGTCGGGATGCACCTGTACGCTCAGATCTTTCTCCGCGTCGATATATTTTATAAGGAGAGGGAACTCATCGCTCCATCTGCCGTAGATTCTTCGCCCCACAAGCCTCTCTCCGTAGCGCTTGAGCAGGAGTGTGGGCGTCATGCCCTCGCAGGGACCGTCCTTTACCCTAGTCTCGTGTCCCTTTACGCCGGAGATCTCCCAACTTTCGCCTATGTCATTGCGCGAAACATCGGAGCCTTTCCAGCGGGCTATCTTGTCACCGCCCCATATCTTTGAGACAAGGATGGGAGCGAACCGGAGTATCGGCACTGCATCGCAGTCGGAGGAGTGAAAGGGTGTTTCGGTCATGTCTTATTAGATTTAGTAGTCTTTCCAGAACCTGGGAGTGAATAATACGAATATTGAGAACAGTTCCAGTCGGCCCAAAAGCATCAGAAACGAGCACACCCATTTGCCCATGACGGGGATGCTGCTCCACGAGCTCAGTTCGCCGTACGCCCGGCCTATCTCGGGACCGATGTTGCTGATCGAGCTCAGCGCCATGCCCAGCGAGTCCATCAGCGGAAGGCCCGAGATGGCCAGCAGAAAGACTCCCGCGCACAGCGTGATGACGTAGAGCGTGGAGAAGGCTATGAGCGTGTGAAATGTCTTGTGGCTCACGGCCTGCCCGTTGATGCGGACGGGGACGACGGCCGCGGGGTGGAGGATGCTCTTGAACTCGTTGCCCGTGATCTTGAGCATCGCGATAATCCTGACTATCTTGAATCCGCCGCTCGTGCTGCCGGCGCAGGCGCCGATGAACATCAGGATGCTCAGCACTATCCATGTCAGCGGCATCCACTTCATGAAGTCGGCGGACGTGAAGCCCGTACTCGTGGAGATGGAGACTACCTGAAAGAGAGCCGTCCTCACGGCGTCCGCGCTGCTAAGGCCGTTCTTGTTGTAGAGGCAGACGGCGATGAAGGCCGTTGCTACGCCCACGATGATGGCGTAGGCTTTGATCTCGGAATTGCCGAAGAACAGCTTCACCTTGCCGCGGAAGAAGAGCGAGTAGAGCATGGCGAAGTTGATGCCCGAGAGGAACATGAAGAAGATCTCCACATATTCTATCGTCGGGCTGTGAAAGAAGGCTATCGAGTCGTTGTGCGTAGAGAAGCCCCCCGTAGCGGTAGTGGTCAGCCCGTGGCATACGGCGTCAAACTTCCCCATGCCGGCCAAGTAGAGGCTGATGACGCAGAGTACCGTGAGCAGCAGATAGATGCTCCAGAGCCAGTGGATGGTGGTCTTGAGGCGTGGGTGGAGCTTGTTTTTCGTCGGGCCGGTAATCTCGGCGGCAAACAGCTTCGTCTCGCCGCTGCCGTTGGAGGGCAGGATGGCCAGCGTGAAGAGCACTATGCCCAGGCCTCCTATCCAGTTGGTCACCGACCGCCAAAAGAGTATGCCGTGGCTCTGCGCATCGATGTCGTCGATCATTGTGGAGCCCGTGGTCGTGAAGCCGGACATTGTCTCGAAGAACGCATCGCTCACATCGGGCAGCGCGCCGCTCAGGATGTAGGGCAGCATGCCGATCAGGGTGCTCGAGAGCCACGCCACAGTCACTGCCACATAGCTGTCATAGCGCGTGAGCACCGCGCTCGCGTCGCGGCTGATGTATCGGAGCAGCATGCCGAGCGAGAGCGCTATGATGGCCGAGAATCCGAACGCCGAAATGTCGCTGTCGCCGTATGCCGCCGAGATGGCAAAGCAGACGGCGAAGGCGATGCTCTCGAAGAGCAGCAGTGTGCCCGTGAGCCGGATTATCAGCTTCCTGTTCATTTCCTTTTCTGTTGATATGGCGCCCCTGTCATCGCGGTGTCTTTTTACCGCGCTCAGAGCTCATTTCCCTTACTTAGTAATATGCCGGCGGCGGACTTCTGCGCAGGGCTGCGCGGCTTCCCGCCCCGGCATGCTATATGAAATATTTCTCGATCTTCTGTATATTGCCCAGACAGAACACCACCACTTCGTCGCCCGCCATTATCTGCGTCGAACCGTTGACGAGCATGCCTTTGCCATCGCGCACGATGCCGCCGATGTTGATGTTGGGCGGCAGGCGGAGGTCCTTGACGGGTTTGCGGGTGATCTTAGAGCCCGGCGAAGCCACGAACTCGGCCACGTCGGCGTTGGAGACGGTGAGACACTTCACGTTTTTGACGTCGGCGTTGAGCATCATCTGGTAGATGTGGCTCGCGGCAACCGTCTGCTTGTTGATGATGGTGCCTATGTCGAGGCTCTCGGCCATGGGGATGTAGTCCGTGTTCTCCACGATGGCTATCGTCTTCCTCACGCCCATCCTCTTGGCGGCCAGACAGCTCAGGATGTTCGACTCCGTGTCGTTCGTGAGCGCCAGAAAGGCCTCCGCGGTGCGCACGCTCTCGCTCTCGAGGAGCGAGATATCGCTCCCGTCGCCGTGGATGATCATGGCGTGGCGGGTGATGTCCTCCTGCTCGGAGAGATAGTCGCAGCGCTCCTCGCTCTGCTCGATGATCTTGACGTGCATATAGTCCGGCATCTGCTTGACGACGCACATGGCCGTGTTGCCGCCTCCGGTGATGATGGCGTTGCGCACATCGGGGTAGTCGTCCTTGTTGGTGATCTCGCGCAGGTAGGGGATGTATTTCTGCTGGGTCATGAAGTAGACCACGTCCTGGCTCTTCACCTCGTCGTCGCCGTGGGGGATGATGGTGCCGCTGCCGCGCTTGATGGCCACGATGAGATAGGGCGCGTCGGGGCCGCAGAGGCGGCGCAGAGGGATGTTGAGTATCTTGGCGCCCTTGCGGACCTTCACGCCGATGAGCACCAGTTCGCCACCCTTCACTTCCCACCACTGCCTGATCCAGGAGCGCTTCATCGAGTCCACTATCTCCTCGGCGGCCAGCGACTCGGGATAGATCATCGAGGAGATGCCTATCTTGTGAAAGAAGTCGGCGTAGCGCGGTGAGGAATACTCGTAGGAGTCGACCCTCGCCACGGTCTTCTTAGCCCCGAGGCTGCGGGCGAACATGCAGAATGTGATGTTGCTCTCCTCCTGCTCCATTACTCCCACGGCGAGGTCGGCGTCGGCAGCGCCCGCCTCCTGAAGCGCCTCGATGGAGGTGGGCTTGGCCACCATGGCCATCAGGTCGAAGTCGTTCTGCAGATTCTGCAGGCGCTCCTCGTTGGGGTCGAGGATCACTATGTCGTGGTTCTCTCTCGAGAGGAGCTTGGCCAAGTGCTTGCCTACGGCTCCTGCGCCGGCTATCAGGATTTTCATGTCTTTCTTACTCTTGTTTCAGCAACTCTTTTTCTATAGCTTCCTTGTCGAGGCCCACCTCGTGATAGAGCTCGGCGGGACTGCCGTGCTCCACAAAGCGGTCGGGCAGGCCCATGATGGTGAGAGAGGGGTGCATGGCGTGCGTCTCAAAGTATTCCGCCACCTCCGAGCCGAGTCCGCCTTTCTTGACACCGTCCTCGATGGTGATGACGCGGCTGAAATGGCGGCCCACATGGTCGAGGATGGCGGTGTCGACGGGCTTGAGGAAGCGCATGTCGTAGAGGGCGGGCTGGAGGTCGGGCCTCTGAGCCCTCACCTCGGCGATGGCGTCGGCGGCCACATTGCCTATGGGGCCAATGGTGAGGACGGCTATGTCGCGGCCCTCTCTCATCGTCCGCCCCTTGCCCACGGGTATCTCCTGCATCTCGCTGTGCCAGTCCTGCAGGCGTCCGCGTCCGCGCGGATAGCGGATGATAAAGACGCCGTGCCCGGGTATCTGAGCCGTGTACATCAGCGAGCGCAGTTCGTGCTCGTCATAGGGCGAGGCCACCGTGATGCCGGGGATGGGACGCAGGTAAGCCAGGTCAAAAGCCCCGTGATGGGTGGCGCCGTCGTGCCCCACGAGGCCGGCGCGGTCCAGACAGATGCACATGTCGAGCCCCAGGATGGCGCAGTCGTGGATGATGTTGTCGTAGGCCCGCTGGGCGAAGGAGGAGTAGATGTTACAGAAGGGCATCATGCCGTCCTTGGCCAGTCCGGCCGAGAATGTGACGGCGTGGCCCTCGGCGATACCTACGTCGAAGACCCTGTCGGGCATCTCCTTCTGCATGATGCACATCGAGCAGCCCGAAGGCATGGCCGGCGTGATGCCGAGGATGCGCGCGTTGGAGCGCGCCAGCTCGAGGAGCGTATTGCCGAACACGTCCTGATAGCGCGGGCCCTTGCCGTTGGTGTCCTCCGTGATGATCTGCCCCGTCTCCTTGTCGAAGCAACCGGGGTAGTGCCACGTAGGCGACTGCAATTCCGCCGGGCGATAGCCCTTGCCCTTGACCGTGTGCACGTGCAGGAGCTTGGGCCCCTTCATATCCTTGATCTCCGAGAGCGTTTTGACCAGTTCTATCACGTCGTGGCCGTACATGGGACCAAAGTAGCGGATATTGAGGCCCTCGAAGATGTTCTGCTGATTGGCCAGCAGGGACTTGAGCGAGTTGTTGAACCGGATAAGGCTGTTCTTGCGCGTGTCGTTGAGGAAGCCGAGCTTCATGAGCTTCTGCGAGAGCTTGAAGCGCAGTTTGTTGTATCCTGTCGAGGTGTGCAGATGGCGCAGATACTGCCTCATGCCGCCCACACTGCGGTCTATGCTCATGCCGTTGTCGTTGATGATGATGAGCATGTTGTTGGGCGTGGAGGACACGTTGTTGAGCCCTTCGAACGCGAGTCCGCCGCTCATCGCCCCGTCGCCTATGATGGCCACGACATGACGCGATGTCTCGCCCTTGCGCTCGGCGGCGACGGCCATGCCGAGAGCGGCCGAGATAGAGTTGGAGGCGTGGCCGCAGGTAAACGTGTCGTACTCGCTCTCCTTGGGCGTGGGGAACGGGAACAGCCCGTGGTACTGCCGGTTGGTATCAAAACGGCTGCGGCGGCCCGTGAGTATCTTGTGGGCATAGGCCTGATGGCCCACGTCCCATACCAGACGGTCGTATGGAGTATTGAAGACATAGTGGAGAGCCACAGTGAGCTCCACCACTCCGAGGCTCGAGGCAAAGTGACCGGGATTGTGCGACAGACAGTCTATAAGGTAAGCTCTGAGCTCGTCGCATAGCTGCGGAAGCTGCTCCAGCTTAAGACGCCTCAGGTCATCGGGATAATTGACTGAGGATAAAAGCGGATACTTGTCGTTGTCTTCCATATTATAGTACAATGCTGCAAAGTTATAATATTTCCCCGAAGTGACAAAGTTGTTAACATTTTCGCGCGCTCGCGCCGGATTTTCGCCCACTCCGCGTGCGTCAGGGCGGGGAAGCCCTCCCGCACGCGCTCCTCCCTCGCCCCGAAGCGCAGCCCGGGAGATGGGAAGGTTCTCATGGGTGTGAAAATAATTCTCAAGGGACAAGAATCGATTCCCGTGGGAGAAGATAAAACCCCGTGCGAGGCGGGTAAATTCTACTACGAGATAAAAATTTTTATCTCGTAGTAGAATTTACCCGCCTCGCAAAGACTGATTTTAAGGTATTTGAAAAGGGCACGAAACTCGTTTTGCACAATCCTCAGCGCACTCTTTTGCTGCGGCTGGTAGCCGCTGAGGCGGCGGCCCTCCCAGCCAGCCTTCCCGCAAAACGATACAAGATTCCTACATATAGAGGTCCTCAATACCCTGCTCCGCTGGGATAACTTTGCTGTCCGAAAAAAATAGCCTTTTCCCCCGTTATTTGAGAAGGCATCCACCACTTCTCAAAAAAACTTCCGCTTAACCCAAAAATTACATTTGAGATGAGTGAAATTACATTTGAGATATTCCAAAACGTCTCAAATGTAGTTTTGGCCTTCCGAGAGTGCTGAGTCACACATACTTACGAGGGGCCAAAAACGGCCCTTTGGAGGCGCCGCAAGTGCGAACGAGGAGATTGTTGTGCGGGGAAAATAACTGGGAGGGCCGCTGCCCTCAGCGGCCAGGAGCGAGGTGGATAATCAAATAAGCAGCATCGCGGCGTGAAATTCGTATCGCGCTTTCCTTCGTGCACTTTCTTATGCGGCTGGGCGGGCCGCGCTGCAGCGGCCCGCCCAGTTAACGCCGCGCAAAGCCTTTGCGCACTTTTCATACTCCCAGCTAACCTTCGCGCAAAACGATACAAGATTTCCATGTACAGAAGTCCTCGTTCCCCGGAGCCTCCAATATAATTTCGCTATCTGATACGAGTTCGCTTTTCCTTCTTGTCCGGAAAGGCATTCCCCACACTTCTGAAAAACCTTCCGCATGCGCGGATACTCACATAGGACATGAGTGAAATTACATTTGAGATATTCCAAAACGTCTCAAATGTAGTTTTGGCCTTCCGGGGACGCTCATTTTCAGATATTTGCAAAGGTGAATTTCCCCTGCTTCCGGCGCCTGATTTTCCGTAAGGAAAAAGCCTGCGAGGCGCATTATATATGCGTATTCCTTATTGCGGCGGGCGACTTGCGCACATTGGTAAATCTCTTCCGCGTCGCGATAAATCTCTCTCGCATTCGCGTTGAATCTCACTTGTATTCGCCGGAAGCGCTTCCGCGTAAGCGGAAATTTGCGAAGCACCTATATATATAATGCGTGCCGGTGGTGCCGGGCGGAGAGGCGGACGGCTTCCACCGGTACAGACGGGGCGCGGAAAAAAAGCGGGGAGGATTTATTTCGCGATGTCGGCGATGAGGCGGCGCAGGGACGCTTTCTCGCCCACGAGCCACACCAGGTCGCCGTCGCGGAAACGCCGTGAGGGCGAAGGCAGGCCGAGGGCTTCGTTGCCCTCCTCGAAACCGACGATCATGCACCGGTAGCGCTCCCTGATGCCGCTGTCGGCCACGGTCATGCCGCAGATGGGCGAGGCGGGGGAGATACTGATGCACTTGAGCACCATCTCGTGCTTCTCGGGGCTGAAGTCGATCTGCTCGGTGGCTTCGGACATCCGGTGGGCAAAGTTCTTGAGCTGGTCGTCGGAGCCTATCACCTCGAGGCGGTCGCCCGGGTAGATCTCCATGGTGGCCGCGGGAATGTTGTGGCGCACGCCGCCGCGCAGGATGGAGGCCACCATGACGCCGTACTTGTGGCTGAAGTCCAGTTGCGCGAGCGACTGGCCCGCCCACGCCGTGTTCTCCGGCACATCGAGGTCGGCCAAGTGTATCTCGCGCGAGAGGAGCTTGGAGGCGTAGAGCGGTTTGACCTTGCCGTGCACCTCGGCCTGCAGGTCGCGCGAACGGAGGTTCTGAAAGAAGATGCGCTCGATGGCGATGCTGTAGAGCTTGATGTGGCGGCTGCGCATCATGAGCAGCGTGAGCACCATGGCCACGCAGAAGTGGAGGATGCTCGGGAAGGGCGAGACGTAATTGATGACATAGTAGACGAGCGTCGAGGCCCACAGGAAGCGGACGACGATGGTCAGGGCGAGGTACTTGCGATTGCCGCGGCGGGCGTACCAGAGAGCCTTGTAGTCCTCGCTGTGATTCTTGCGCATGATGATGGCCCTGAGGAACGGCGAGAGCAGCGCTATCGTCAGGAGCGCGCAGACGGCGTTGCCTATCCAGTGGGTCATGATGTGGCGGAAGAGCGGCAGGAAGAAATTGAGCATGATGGCCATCAGCGCGATGCTCACCACCGAGTAGGCCAGGGTCTGGCGCACAAGCGACGAGAGGAGCGACCGCCAGTGGCTCTGACGCGCTGTGTCCCTCTGCTGCCAGGGCTTGCGGTCGAGCGAGGCGATGAGCCGCGCCGGCAACATGTGGCAGACGAGGCGGTAGGCGTGGGGCGCGCCCTTGATCATGTAGGGAGTGAGGAACGTGGTAATCACCGAGACGGCCACCACTATGGGGTAGAGAAATTTGCCAGTCACATGGAGCGATGTGCCGAGCGAGGCGATGATAAAGGCGAACTCGCCGATCTGCGCCATCGAGAAGCCGCTCTGCATGGCGTCCTTGAGATTGCAGCCCGAGAGCAGAAAGCCCACGGAACCGAAGATGGCCTGCCCCACGAGGATGGCGAGCGTGATGATGACTATCGGCAGCCAGTATTCCCGCAGTACCGCCGGGTCGACAAGCATGCCCACCGACACGAAGAAGACTGCGCCGAACATGTCCTTCACCGGGCTGATGAGCTTCTCGATCATGTCGGCCTCGAGAGTCTCGGCGAAGATGCTGCCCATCATGAAGGCGCCGAACGCGGCGCTGTAGCCCAGTTTGACAGCCAGCACCACCATCGCGAAGCACAGTCCCACGGAGACGATGAGCAGGGTCTCGCGGCTCATCCACTTGCGGTTCTTCCTCAGCAGCAGCGGGACGACGAACACACCCACGAGGAACAGCAGCGACAGGTAGAAGAGCAGCCGCATCAGGCTGTCCACCACCGTCATGCCGTCAAACTCCTTGCTCGCAGCCAGCGTGGAGAGGATCACCATGAGCAATATGCCCAGTATGTCCTCCAGCACCAGCACGCTCAGCACGCCCTCGGCAAACTTCTGGCTGCGGAGCTTCATGTCGTCGAACGCCTTGTAGATGATCGTTGTGGAGCTCATCGCCAGCATGCCGCCCAGGAAGAGGCTGTCCATCCTGCCCCAGCCGAACATGTGGCCCACCGACGAGCCGAGCATGCTCATGGCCGAGATGATGGTCACCGCCGCGATGACAGGCCCGGCACCCATCTTGACAATCTTCTTGAAGCTGAACTCGATGCCCAGCGTGAACATCAGAAATATCACACCGATGTCCGCCCATGTCTGTATGTCTGCGGCGTCGGTCACGGTGGGTGTGATCCTCAGATGAGGGCCCGCCAGAAAGCCCGCCACGATGTAACCGAGCACCAGCGGCTGCCTGAGGCGCTTGAAGATAAGCGTCACAGCCCCCGCCAGCACCATTATCAGCGCCAGGTCATTGATCAAAGCAGGCAGATGTTCCATCGATGAGCGTTATATAAGAAGGCGTGTAGTATAAGTTTCTCCGCCCGGGCCTTGCGGGCGGCAATACGACCCATCGCGCAGCCCGGGGCCGCGCGATGGGAATGTCAGTCGTTATAGGAAGCGGATAGCTCGCAGATCTTCACGATGACCTGCATGGCTTTCTGCATCGACTCGATGGGCACAAACTCGTAGGGCCCGTGGAAGTTGATGCCGCCGGCGAAGATGTTGGGGCAGGGGAGGCCGCGGAACGAGAGCTGAGCCCCGTCCGTGCCGCCGCGGATGGCGCGCACCTTGGGCGAAAGGCCCGTCTCCTGCATGGCCTTGATGACGATGTCGATGACGTGCATCACGGGCTCGATCTTCTCCACCATGTTGTAGTATTGGTCCTTGATCTCCACCTCGACGGTGCCCTCGCCGTACTTGGCGTTGAGCTTCTCCGTGAGCGAGCGGAAGAAGTCCTTCCGCGCCTCAAACTTGCGGCGGTCGTGGTCGCGGATGATGTAGCTCACAGTGGCGCTCTCCACATTGCCCTCGATGCCCGTGGCGTGGTAGAAGCCCTCGTAGCCCTCCGTTGTCTCCGGTGTCTGATCCTCGGGTATCATCCCGACCAGTTCGGCGGCTATGCGCACGGCGTTCTTCATCTTGCCCTTGGCGTAGCCCGGGTGAACGCTCACGCCGTTGACTCTGACGCGGGCCGAAGCGGCGTTGAAGTTCTCGTACTCTATCTCGCCCACTTCGCCGCCGTCCATCGTGTAGGCCCAGTCGCAGCCGAAGAGCTTCACATCGAAGAGGTGCGCGCCCATGCCGATCTCCTCGTCGGGATTGAAGGCGATGCGTATCTTGCCGTGCTTCACCTCCGGATGGTCCATGAGGTAGACCATGGCCTGCACTATCTCGGCCACGCCGGCCTTGTCGTCGGCGCCGAGCAGCGTGGTGCCGTCGGTCACGATGAGGCTCTCGCCCTTGTGGGCCTTGAGCTCAGGGAAAAGGGAAGGCGACAGCGTGCGTCCGCTCTTCTCGGAGAGCAGGATGTCGGAGCCGTCGTAGTGGTCTATGATGCGGGGCTTGATGTCCTTGCCGCTGCAGTCGGGGCTTGTGTCGTAGTGGGAGATAAATCCTATCACGGGAGCCTTGCTGTCGGTGTTGGAGGGCAGCGTGGCATAGATATATCCGTGCTCGTCGAGCGTTACGTCGTCCAGTCCGAGGTTCTTGAGCTGGTCGGCCAGGTGACGCGCGAAGACCAGTTGCTTCGCCGTGCTCGGCGTGGTGTCGCTCGTCTCGCTCGACTGCGTGTCGTAGCTTACATAATCCAGAAAGCGTTCTACTAAATCCATTGTCTTAATGTTTGTCTGCTACAAAGATAGGAATATTCCCCGACTTGAGCCCGCTCCCGCGCGGATATATTTCGCCCGTCCTGTATTCGGGAAGAGATATATGCCCTTTGATACTCTCTGATGTATGGTGCGATGCATTTTGTGGGCGGCAATTGCCGCAGGGCCGCTGCGCGGCTCTACTTTGCCGGCTTGATGCCGAGCTTGGCGGCGAGGTAGTGCGAGGTGTAGCCTTTGCCGGAGCGTGCCACTTCCTCGGGCGTGCCCTGGCAGACGATCTGCCCGCCGTCGCGGCCGCCCTCAGGACCGAGGTCGATGATGTAGTCCGCGCACTTGAGTACTTCCATGTTGTGCTCGATGACCAGCACCGAGTGACCGCGCGCGATGAGAGCGTCGAAGGAGTGCAGCAGTTTGCTGATGTCGTGCACATGCAGGCCCGTGGTCGGTTCGTCGAAGATGAACAGCGTCGGCACGGTCCTCTCGCGGCCCAGGTAGTAGGCGAGCTTCACCCTCTGGTTCTCTCCGCCCGAGAGCGTGGAGGACGACTGCCCGAGCTTGATGTAGCCGAGGCCCACTTCCTGCAGCGGCCTCAGGCTGTCGGCTATCTGTGTCTGGCCGTGCTGGGTGAAAAACTCGATGGCCTGATTGACCGTCATCTCGAGGATGTCGTAGATGTTCCTGCCCTCGTACTTCACATCGAGGATGTCCTTCTTGAAGCGTTTGCCGTGGCACTCCTCACATTCCAGCACTATGTCCGCCATAAACTGCATCTCGACCTTGATCGTCCCTTCGCCCTTGCACATCTCGCAGCGGCCGCCCTCGGCGTTGAAGGAGAAATATGCGGGCGTGTATCCCATCTGCTGCGCCAGCGGCTGTGCGGCCATGAGGCTGCGTATGCCGTCGTAGGCCTTGATATATGTGACGGGATTGGAGCGGGATGACTTGCCGATAGGTTCCTGATCGACAAACTCGACCGCCTGAATGGCGCTGAGGTCGCCGCCGAGGGAGCTGTACTCGCCCGGGCGCTCGCTCACCATGTCGAAGTGGCGCATCAGGGCGCGGTAGAGGATATCGCGCACCAGCGTCGACTTGCCCGAACCGCTCACACCGGTCACGGCGCAAAGCACATTGAGCGGAAAGCGCACGTCGATGTTCTTCAGATTGTTCTGGCGCGCACCCCTGACCTCGATACTGCTGTTCCAGGCGCGGCGCGATGCGGGAATGCCGATCTTCTCCTCGCCCGTCAGGTAGCGCAGGGTGTGGCTGCGGCTGCCCTTGTGGATGTCGCTCAGGTTGCCCTCGTACACTATCTCGCCGCCGAGCCTTCCTGCCTCCGGGCCGATGTCGATGATGTAGTCGGCGGCGCGTATTATCTCCTCGTCGTGCTCCACGACCACCACGGTGTTGCCCTCGTCGCGCAGCGTCTGGAGCACACTGATGAGGCGGTCCGTGTCGCGCGAATGGAGGCCGATGCTCGGTTCGTCGAGGATATAGAGCGACCCTACCAGCGGGCTTCCCAGCGCCGTGCCGAGGCTGATGCGCTGGCTCTCGCCGCCGGAGAGAGTGTTGCTGGAGCGCGATAGTGTCAGGTATTCCAGACCTACTTCGTCGAGATAGCGGAGGCGGTTGTTTATCTCTCTGAGCAGTCGCGAGGCTACCTGCCGGTCGTGGTCGGAGATGTCGAGCGTGGCGAAAAATTTCCGCAGCTCCCCGATGGGCATATCCACCAGTTCGGTGATGTCGCGGCCTGCTATCTTGACATACCGCGCTTCGGGCTTGAGGCGTGTGCCTCCGCAGTGCGGGCAGACGGTGCGCCCTCTGTAGCGCGCCGCCATCACGCGATATTGTATCTTGTATTTGTTGGCGTCCACCATACGGAAGAACGCGTCGATGCTCACCTGGTCGTCGAGGGGACGGGCCTGCTCGGCTGCGCTGCCGTGCCACAGGATGTCGCGCTCGCGCTTGTTGAGCTCGTAGTAGGGCTTGAAGATGGGGAACTTGTCCCTGCGGCCCGCCCTGCGGCAGAACTCGTCCTTCCACATGCTCATCTTCTCGCCTCTCCAGCACACCACCGCGCCGTCGTACACGCTCTTGTTCTTGTCGGGGATCACCAGACTCTCGTCGATGCCCAGCGTCACGCCCAGACCGCCGCACACGGGGCAGGCGCCGATGGGCGAATTGAACGAGAACATGTTGTCGTCGGGCTCCTGGAATGTGATGCCGTCGGCCTCAAAGCGCGTCGAGAACCGCCGTGTGATGCGCGAGGGGTAGAAGCGCAGCACGCACTCGCCGTCGCCCTCGAAGAACGCCGTCTCTACCGAGTCGGTGAGGCGCGATACGGCCTGCTTGCTGTGGTCTGTGCTCAGGCGGTCGATAACGGTGAAGAGCGTCGTGGGGTCGGCCTTGTCCGCTGCCCCCGAGGCGATAAAGTCCTCGGCGCTGATGATCTCGCTGTCGGCGTCGATGCGCGTCAGGCCCTGCTGCACATTGACCTCGAGCTGCTCGCGGAGCGTGCGTTTGCCCCTCACCCTGAAGGGCGAGAGGACGGTAAACCGGGTGCCGTCGGCGTAGGAGAGCGCATAGTCCACCACGCTCTGCGGTGTGTCGTGGCGCACCTCCACGCCGCTCACGGGCGAGAAGGTGTGGCCGATGCGGGCGTAGAGCAACTGCAGGTAGTCGTATATCTCGGTCGATGTGCCTACCGTGGAGCGCGGATTGCGCCGAGCCACATGCTGACGTATGGCCACGGCGGGCGGCAGACCGCTGATGATGTCGCAGTCCGGCTTCGCCATCTTGCCGAGAAACTGCCGCGCGTAGGCCGACAGGCTCTCCACATAGCGACGCTGCCCCTCCGCGTAGAGCGTGTCGAAGGCCAGGGACGATTTGCCCGAGCCCGAGAGACCGGTGATGACGACAAATTTGTCGCGGGGAATGTCTACGGTGATATTCTTGAGGTTGTTGACCCGTACGCCTTGTAAATGTATGCAGTTGTCCATAGATATGTTTCAGGGAATGTTCCGGAGCGGCGCCCTGTGCCCGCCCCGCGTGTGGGCAGGCGCGATGAAGCGCCTTAGATATGCAAAGATAACTTTTTCTCGCAACATAATCTCCATCGCCCGCCCTTTCCCGCCGTTCTTTTGCCTTGGGGAATAAATCATCCGCGCTTCCGAAGCCGCTTTCTCTGCAATGGAGCGACTTTATAGGTGGAAAGACAATAAGCGTGGCAAGTCTTTGTGCGAAATGTAGCCGGAAGGACAGAAAGTGTGATTAGTTATGAGGCGAAGCCTAACTGGGAGGGCCGTTGCCCTCAACGGCCGCCAGCCGCCGCGAGTAAGTGAGAAAGGACGAGTGATAATGTATTGCGCGAAGTTAGAGTGAAGGACAAAAAGTGCGATTAATTATGAGGCGAAGCTAACTGGGAGGGCCGCTGCAGCGCGGCCCGCCAAGCCGCATAAGAAAGTGCGAGGCGTATCGCGCTATACTCACTTTTCATCGCTTAGCCGCTCGTTAGATTTTCCTGGCTCGCTCTTGGCCGCTGAGGGCAGCGGCCCTCCCAGTTAATGCGGCGAAAGCCATTCTCGCATCTTACTATGCGCTTTGCCTGATTGGGCATGCGGGCCGCGCTGCAGCGGCCCTCCCAGTTATTTCCCGCGCTTGGCAATCTCCTCGCCCACATTCCCCGGTTCTGGAAAAGGCCATTTTCGATCCTTTGCAAAATATTGAAAATCAGCGTCCCCAAAAGACTGAAATTACATTTGAGACGAGGAAAAACATCTCAAATGTAGTTTACCTCAGGTCCTATGTGAGTAACTCAGCATGCGGGAGCGTTTTTTGAAGCGTGGGGAATACCTTTTCAAAAATAGGGGAAAGGGCAGTTGTTACGGAAGGCGAATTTATATCGGTGGGACAGGAGTGTGAGGACTTCCATCAGGATGAATTCTGTCTCCATATAAGCGGCATTGCAGATAGAGATGACCGCCGCTGAATTGGTTCTGCCGGCTATCGCAGCGGATTTTATGGCTGTTGCATTGCCTTCCGAGAATAATTCTCTCTCGCGTCATCTCATTCTCCGCCGTGAGGCGCTTCGGCATTTGCCTGAACAGAAATGCAGATACCCGCACGGCGCTCAGGAGGCGCGGTGCGGGTATCGTAATGCGGGTCGGCGAATGGCCGGACGGGCTATCAGGCCTTCTGGTCGTAGAGGGCCTGCTGGCTGCGTATCAGTTCGTCGTCGTCGAAATAGTTGATCTTCATGGCCTCGCGCACATCGTGGAGCGTCTGTGCGGCCACCTCGCGCGCTGCCTCGCTGCCCTTGCGCAGTATCTCGTAGACGGCGGGGATGTCCTTCTCGTATTCCTTGCGGCGGGCGCGGATGGGCTCGAGCGTCTCCTGCATGACGGCGGCGAGGAACTTTTTCACCTTCACGTCGCCCAGGCCGCCGCGGCGGTAGTGGGCCTTGAGCTCGTCGAGATTGGCGTACTCGGGCAGGTAGCGGCCGAAGTGCTCCGGTTTGCAGAACGCGTCGAGGTAGGTGAACACGGTGTTGCCCTCCACCTTGCCCGGGTCGGAGACCTTGAGGTGGTCGGGGTCGGTGTACATGGAGCGTATCTTCTTGTTCACCTCATCGGGGCTGTCGGCCAGGTAGATGCAGTTGCCCAGCGACTTGCTCATCTTGGCTTTGCCGTCAGTGCCGGGCAGGCGCATGCTTGCCTCATTCTCCGGCAGCAGGATGGATGGCTCCACGAGGGTCTCGCCGTAGACATTGTTGAAGCGGCGCACTATCTCGACGGCCTGCTCGAGCATCGGTTTCTGGTCCTCGCCCGCGGGCACGGTGGTGGCCCTGAAGGCGGTGATGTCGGCGGCCTGCGAGATGGGGTAGCAGAAGAAGCCAACGGGGATGCTGGCCTCGAAGTCGCGCATCTTGATCTCCGTCTTGACGGTCGGGTTGCGCTGCAGGCGCGATACGGTCACCAGGTTCATGTAGTACATCGACAGCTCGCAGAGCTCGGGTATCTGCGACTGGACGAAGAGCGTGCACTTCGTGGGGTCGAGGCCGGCGGAGAGCCAGTCGAGCGCCACCTCGATGAGATTGCGGCGTATCTTCTCCGGGTTCTCCATATTGTCCGTCAGGGCCTGTGTGTCGGCCGCAAAGATGTAGATTTTGGAATATTTTCCGGAGTTCTGCAGCTCTACTCTGCGACGCAGCGAGCCGACATAATGACCTATGTGTAGCTGACCGGTAGGACGGTCACCGGTGAGGATTATCTTTTCGTTGTCCATAAATTTTATCCAGTTTAGTATTGCAAAGTTACGCAAAATAGCCAAAACCAAGAAGTGGCGCTTCCGCTTTCGTCTCTCCGCCGCCCGGAAAAAGAGAAAATATGCGGGGAGGCTAATTTTTTTTGTCGTGAAAACGTGTGAGAATAAAAAATATCATTAACTTTGCATCGCTTTTCGACGGAACGGGCGTTTAGCTCAGCTGGTTCAGAGCATCTGCCTTACAAGCAGAGGGTCGGCGGTTCGAATCCGTCAACGCCCACCACGACATACGATAGAGGGGGCAAAAATCTGGCGAAAAGCGATTCTCGGGCGTTTAGCTCAGCTGGTTCAGAGCATCTGCCTTACAAGCAGAGGGTCGGCGGTTCGAATCCGTCAACGCCCACGACAATTTTTTTCAATCTTTCAATCCTTCATTGTGCCGGCTCTTTTTAGCCGGCACTTTTTGAATCCCTTCAGATGGCCCGCCGCCGAGGCGGAAATCATTGCCCGGGACGCATATTATATAATGCGTTGTTCCGGGTCATTCTCCGTGGCTTTTAAGTGCGGGCTGCGGCTCCCCGGAGCGAAGGAAGATTTGCCGGAGGCTTATTATAAAAGGCGCGCCTGAGGGCCCCGGGATGCGCGCGGGGCACATGCCGATGCCCGAGGGGCGTGATTTTCGGCGCGCGCGGGGCATGTGTTAGGGAAATAATGTCTAATTTTGGAACTGAATGTTTATGTAATCAATCCAAGAGATGCTGAAAAAGGAGATCAACTTTGACCGCTTCGTGCGCGGCCTGATATTCGTGGCGGTGGTGACTGCCCTCTATTTCCTGGTCACTTACCTCTCGCCGGTGCTTATTCCCTTTGTCGTGGCGTGGGCTCTGGCCTATATGCTCTACCCGCTGGTGTCGTTTTTCCAGTACAAGTGTCACCTGCGCTACCGCCTGCCGTCGGTGATCCTCACGCTCGTGGTCGTATTCGGCGCCATCGGACTGCTGGTGTACCTTTTCGTCCCGCAGTTTGTCTCCGAACTGATGCATCTCAAGGACGTGGCCATCGCTTACGTGAGCGGCGGCGCGGGCGCAGACAGCCTGCCGAAGGTGGTGAGCCGCTTCCTGCAGGAGCACTCCGACAAACTGCAGATCGAGAAGATACTCGGCGAGAAGGACGTGATGAGCGGCCTCAAGATAGCCGTGCCCAAGGCGTGGAGCCTGCTCCTCTCGACGGCCAATGTCATCGTTAGCGTGCTCTCCTCGCTCATCGCCCTGCTCTATCTGGTGTTCTTCCTGTGCGACTACGACCGCGTGCAGAAGGGCTGGATACGCTTCGTGCCCAAGTCCAACCGTGACTTCGCCCGCAAGGTCATGGCCGACATCGACGCCGGCATGAGCGGTTACTTCCGCGGTCAGGCGCTCGTGGCGCTGGCCAACTGTGTGCTCTTCTCCATCGGTTTCCTCATCCTGCGCTTCCCCATGCCCATCGCGCTGGGTGTGTTTATCGGCATCATCAGTTTCGTGCCCTATGTGCAGCTCCTGGGCTTTGTGCCGGCCACCCTGCTGGCCATCCTGTGCTCTGTCGACACGGGGCGCAACTTCTGGATGCTGATGCTCGGCGTGATAGCCGTCTACTGCGTGGTGCAGGTGCTCCAGGACTCGCTCATCACGCCGCATATCATGGGCAAGATCCTCGGCCTGAGGCCCGCCGTGGTGCTCCTCTCGCTCACTGTCTGGGGCTATCTGCTGGGCATCATCGGCCTCATCATCGCCCTGCCGCTCACACAGCTCCTCATCTCCTATTACCGCTACTACATCGTGGGCGACCCGCTGGACAGCGACCACGAAAAGCAGAAATAGCAGCTCAGAAGCCTTGCTTTCTGTCGCGCCTGCAGAGCGCGAAATAATAAAGGGCGCCGTGTGGCGCCCTTCTGTGGGTTGGGATAAATCGACTGGCAACCGGCGCTTCCCGGCCGCATCATCGACCGTTCGCCGCAGGCTGCGAGACCGGCGGCGTGGCAGAGGCTACTGCTCGTCGGGCGTGTCGAGATCGTCGAAGTTGAAGTCGAAATCATCGTCCTCGCTGTCGTAGTAGAGCGAACCGGCATCGGAGCCGCTGAATTCGGCGGTGTGCATGTAGTCGTCTATCTCGCGGCGCTCCTTCTTGGTGGGGCGGCCCATGCCGCGGTCGCGGACGGCGTTGCGTCCCTCGCGGATCATGCGGAGATAGTCCAGCTGTTCGCGCGGGGTGATGTTGCGCATGACGAGGGGCACTTTGGCGGCGCCCACCCTCATCTGAATGGGGTCGATGACCTCGAAGGTGTAGGCCACGGGCGGTTTGCGCACACCGACATGGTCGCCGGCGCTGACTATATGCGCCGGTTTGGCGATCGCGCCGTTGATGGTCACGCGGCCGCCCTTGCAGGCCTGCGCGGCGATGCTCCGCGTCTTGAAGATGCGGGCTGCCCAGAGCCACTTGTCTATTCTGGAGGATGACATGGGGCCGCTATTTGTTATTGTAATTGGTCATAGCCATGTTCACGCCCTGCAGACAGAAGCATTTCACGGCCTCGGCGGCCAGCTTGAGCCTCTCGTCCATCACGGCGAGCTCTTCGGGCGGAAACTTGCCCAGCACCCAGTCCACCTGACCGCCGCGCGGGAATTCGTTGCCGATGCCGAAGCGCAGGCGGGCGTACTGCTGTGTGCCGAGCACCTGACTGATGCTCCTCAGACCGTTGTGCCCGCCCTCGCTGCCGGAGGGCTTGAGGCGCAGGTGGCCGAAGGGCAGCGACAGATCGTCGACGGCTACGAGCAGGTGCTCCAGGGCAATGTTGCGCTTGTTCATCCAGTAGCGCACGGCGTTGCCGCTCAGGTTCATGTAGGTGGAGGGCTTGAGCAGGATGAGTTTATTGCCCCTCAGGGGCATCTCGGCGATAAAGCCGTAGCGCTTGTCCTCGAAGGTGACGCCTGCCTCGGCTGCCAGAGTGTCGACGATGCGAAATCCGATGTTGTGGCGTGTCTCCCTGTACTCGTCGCCGATGTTTCCCAGGCCCGCTATGAGAAAATTTATGTTTGCCATATCAGTTTGCTATGCTACGGGCGGGGCGATGACATTGCTGCCGCTTCCGCCACCTTAGAAAAAAACGGGCGCAGACAAGTAATTCTGCGCCCGCTCTCCAATATTGTAAGCTATGATTATTCCTTCTGGTCTTAGTCCTTCTTCTCTGCGGCCTCGCCTTCGGCGGGAGCAGCAGCTGCAGCCTCTTCGGGAGCTTCCTCCTCGGTAGCGGCGCTGGTCTGAGCGGTACGTGTCATCTTGACGGTGCATACCACCACGTCCTTCGGGGTCACGAGCTCGAGGCCGTCGTATGAGAGCTGGCCTACCTTGATGCTCTTGCCCAGACGGAGCTTCGAGATGTCCACTACGAGCATCTCGGGGATCTGCTGATATGTAGCGCGCACCTTGAGCGTACGCACCGGCACATTCAGACGACCGCCGGCCTGCACACCGGGAGCCAGACCTTCGGTGCGGATAGGCACTGCCATTACGATAGGCTTCTCGGCGTGTACCTCAAAGAAGTCTACGTGAAGGATGGTATCCTTGACGGGGTGGAACTGGCTGTCCTGAACAATAGCCGTACGCTTCTTGCCGTCGAGCATAATGTTTACCAGGAAAATGTCGGGGGTGAAAAGCAGTTTGCGAAGCTCTTCGTAGGGCGCTGTGAAGGCCTCTGCGATGGGCTTGCCGTTAGCGTCTTTCTCCTCTCCGTAAAGCACACAGGGTACGAGGCCCTCTTTACGAGCCGCACGGGTGGCCTTCTTGCCAGTCTCCTTGCGGACTGTTCCGTTGATTGTGATCTCTTTCATTTGTTCTCTTTTTGTGTTACTCTAAATTAAGTTGTAGTAGTACTCTTAATTCGCCATCACACGCTTATGGGCTATTGCTCCGGCAAAATCGGGTGCAAATATAGGAATAATTCACGTAATGACCAAAGGGACTGAGTTTTTTAATGCCGCGGCGGTAAAATTCTCCGCGAAGTGATAACTTTGCAGCATGAATTCCCTCTTTTCCGCCATCGCTCCCGCCTTCGGCCTTTTCAATGCCTCTCACGACGAGGCCCTTGTGGCCGGTTCTGCGTCCTACAACCCTTCGTCGGCCGCGCGTCTCATAGAGCGCGACCTGAGCATGCTGCTCTACTGGGACCGCAGCCTGAGGAGTGTCCTCGTGGAGCGTCCCGAGGCCTGCCGCGAACTGATCCGGAGCTCTTCTCTGCTGGAGCGTCCCTGCGAGCTGGTATCCTCGCTCACGCCCGACCTTTCTCTCCCGCTGCGCCCCTGGGGTGTGGACCACTACCTGCTCCGGCGCCTCGCCCGCGCCGGTTACAAGCCCACGCCGGAGGACTATCGCCGCGCCGACCAGCTGAGAGAGTGGCAGCACCGCAGTTTCTCGTCCGCCTTCCTCCCGTCCCTGCTCGACGCCCTGCGCTCCTGCCCGGCCCTCGGCCGCCTCACGTTCACGGGCGAGTCGGTCTTCGCCCGCACGATGGGCGATGTGGAGAGCGCGCTCCGCCGCTTCGACGGCCGCATGATCATGAAGCGCCCCCTCTCGGGCAGCGGCAGGGGCCTGCGCCGCATCACCGGAGAGCTGACCAGGCAGGAGCGGCAGTGGATCACCGCTACCATCAGGCATCAGGGCGGCCTCGAGTGCCAGCGGCTCTATGACCGGGCGTACGACTTCGCGATGGAGTTCATGGCCGATGCCCCGGGGGTGTTCCGCCTCACGGGATATTCCGAATTCACCACCTCCTCCGGCGGGGCATACAGCGGCAATTTCCTCTCCGACGGCTCGCAGGAGGGTCGCGAGATATACGACGCGCTCGGGGCGACCCCTGAGGAGAAGGCTGCGTTCGAGGAAGTGATGCTCAGCAGCCTCAGCGCCGCGCTGCCCGCCTACACGGGCCCGCTGGGCATCGACATGATGGTCTGTCAGGGCGACAGTCTCGCCGTCTTCCCGCTCGTGGAGATGAACTTCCGCTACACGATGGGCATGGTGGCCAACTCTCTCGGCATCCGTCCCGACGCCGGCAGCACGGGTCGCTTCTGCGTGGTGTACATCCGTGACATGGAGGAATACAAGGGGCAGATAGCGAAATTCTGCAAGAAGCACTTCATGGCCAAGTCGGCATCTTTTATCGGCGACGAGCGCTATCTGCAGGGCTTTGTCCCGCTCACGCCGCTGATGGAGGACTCCAGATTTCACGCTTACATCGCCTTTGAGCGCCAGGTCTGACGCCGCCTCCGCCGCTCCCCGCAGCGGCCGGATCACAAAGGACATGCTTTCCCTGTGATGCCTTGTAATTTTCTTCAGATGCCTTGTAATTTTCCTAAGGTGCCTTGTGGTTTTGCGCGTGTGCGGGAGGATTTTTGAGAAAAGTGCAGACGGCGTTTCTCAAACTGCGGCAGTCCGTCCGTATGCCCCTTCTGCACATTTCCGAGGGGCGTCTGTCGACGACTTAGTGAAGATTTTCTCTCCTTTCTAACTATCTAAGAATCAATGCCCCTCAGAGGGGCAAAATTACATTTGAGACGTTTTAAAACATCTCAAATGTAATTCTACTCATCTCAAATGTAGTTTTCCTAGTGTTCGGAAGAGTTTTTTCATTTGTGGGGAATGACCTTCCGGATGTGCGGGATGACTTTCCCAAAATGAGGCGAAAGCATACTTATCCCGAACGGCGAATCTATAGTAGCGGAGAGAATCCTTCTCCGCCGGCTCTCCGTGCTACGGCAGCGGGATGAGGAAGCGCCCTGTCAGGTGAGCGGAGCCGCGGCGGCCCTGGCCGTAGAGCTTGTACACGCCGGCGGGCAGGGCGGATACGTCCACTTTCCCATTGTTCCTGACGGTCATCACCTCGTCGCCCACGGCGTCGCGCAGGATGAGCACGCCGGCGTCGATGGTGTCGGTGCGGAGCACACCGTCGCGCACCTCAGGCAGTCCGGCGGGCACAATGGCGAGCGGCGAGGGATGATTGACGGCGGCGGGAGCGCTCTCGTTGCCAAAGCGGTCGATGGCGGTAACGGCGTAATAGCTGCGGCGCGCGGAGGGAGCGGCGATGTCGATGTCGCAGGCCGGGGAGCGCAGGTAGGAAGCCATGAGGCGGGCGCGGGAGGGCACGACGGGGAAGCTGTCGCTGACATAGACATTATATCTCAGGCTGTCGCCGGGCGTAGGATCGTGGGGCGGGAGCCAGGATATGTGCATGGCGTAGCGACTCTCGCTCGCCCTGAGACCGGCGGGCGCCGCGGGGGCGATGCTGTCCGCCCAGGTCATGGCGGGGAGCAGCGTGGGGGCGGAGTAGAAGCCCCCGGAGAGGAAGTCGCCCAGCCCCTTGACATTGTCCTCAAGGAAACGGCTGCGGAAGAAGGCCGCGCCGCCCGCCCCGATGATGCGGAGGAAGGAGAGCTCGCGCGTCACAGTCTCCAGCGGCCAGTCCTTCTGGTCGGGAGCGAGGAAGTAGGCGCCGAGGCCCGGGACAACGATGCGCCCGGAGGCGTTCTCCGTCCAGTCGAGCGCGAAGGGGTAGAAGTGATTGCCGCGGAAATACATCATGGGGAATATCTCGTCCATTATGCCCTCGCTCATCCACCGCTGCACGTCCTGTGAGACAGTGGTGCGGGCGTTCCAGCCGTAGGAAGAGTAGCGCGGCAGGTCGTCGTGCTTGCCTACGGGCGAGCAGCTCACCATGACCCACGGTTTGACGGCCTTGACGGCGTCGTATATCTGCTTCACGCAGCGTGTGACATTGGCGCGGCGCCATTCCGAAAGGCTCTCGCCGTGACCGTAACGGCGGAAAGTGCGCCGGTCATCGAAGGGCACTTCCTTCTCAGGATAGCGGATATAGTCGAGATGGATGCCGTCGACATCGTAGCGCTCCACTATCTCGCGGCAGAGGCCTGCGAGATAGTCGGCTGTGGCGGGAATGCCGGGATTCATCATCCAGTGGTCGCCGGTGCGCATGCAGAGAGCGGGGTGGCGGCGTATGATGCTCTGCGCTCCGAGTTGGCGCGTGACGGTGAGCGACGTGAGGGGGAAGGCCACGACCCACGCCTGTATCGCCATGCCGCGTTTGTGACACTCCTCCACGGCGAAGGCCAGCGCATCGTAGCCGGGCGACATGCCGGGGCGCCCCGAGAGGCAGCCGTCCCACGGCTCGTAGGCCGAAGGGTAGATCACCGTGCCGCGGATGCGTGTCTGGAGGAGCACCGTGTTGATGCCGAGCGCGCGGAGGCGGTCCAGATGGGCGCAGAGCTCCTGCTGCTGGCGCGCGATGCCCGCGGCGGTGTGCGCATAGCTGTGCGGCCAGTCGAGACCGCCGATGGTGGTCAGCCATACGGCTCTCACCTCGCGGCGGGGCGCAGGCTGCGTGGTCCAGGCGGAGGCGGTGAGGATGGAGAAGGATAATATTGCGGCGAGAAGCAGAGTGCGCGGTCGGAGATTCATCTACTTGATAATTTATGGACACAAAATTACGGTTTTTCCCTTCTCCATGGAAACTTTTTTCTAAATTTGCTCTCATAGTAACGAGACAATCGATGAGACGACCCCCTGTCAGCGTGTGGCTCACTGCCTTGTTGAGCCTTTATGCGATAGCCTTTTTCGCTTATGAGTTTGGCGTGCGCCACGCGGGCTTCACGCCGCGCAATATCACCGTCGCCTTCGTGGCCGTGGCGCTGATCGTCGTCGTGTTCGTGGTAAACTATCGTCACGAGCACCGCACACGCAGCCGGAAAAATGACAATCAACTAACAAAATAGACACATGAAGAAACTTATCTTATCCTTAGTCATGCTGCTGGCCATGGCTGGCACAGCGCAGGCCCAGTTTGAGGCCGGCACCAAGTATGTCGGAGCCTCCGTCTCCGGCCTCAACCTCCAGTACAACTCGAGCGAGCACCTTCGCTTCGGGCTCAACAGCAAGGCCGGCCTCTTTGTGACCGACGGACTCATGATCTACGGTGACTTCGGCTACACCCACACACGCCACACCGATGACCTCAACGCGGGTGTGGGCGGACGCTTCTACTTCACGCAGAACGGCATCTTCCTCGGCGCCGGCGCGGAGTATGTGCACCACACCAAGAGCAACAACGACCTCATGGTGCCCATCGAGATAGGCTACGCGTTCTACCTCAACCACTACCTGGCCGTCGAGCCCTCCGTTTATTATAAGATAAGCACCAACAATTTCAGCGATGACTCGACCGTTGGCCTGAGCATCGGCCTGGGCTATTACTTCTGAGCCGCCGTTACACTGTTCCGCCGCTGCGTCGCCTCCTCGCGGCACAGCGGCGGAGCTGTCTGTTGCTTCGGGCAGCGGCCTTCCGTTGTATCATTGCCCGCAGCGCGGACTATTCTGCCGCCGCGCTGTTTCCCCGGCGGCCTTACGCTGGCGGGAAGGCCGGCTAAGCCTCTGCGCAATCCCGTTTAGCCATTATCCGCTTCAGGTGCGATGAGCGCAACTGCTCCACACCACATCTTTTAACCCGTCCATAAGCCCCCGGAAATCGAGCGACCGGAGGGCGACTTTATGGGGCGAGAAACTACAGAAGTTCACCCTCTTGTCCCACGACACAGAGCAGAATTTATCGGGCTTCCTGCATCCTAACAGGCAGGAAGGGCTCTGAAACGGTTTCCCGCCCGCGACAGAGGCGAGCTGCCGGGGCGATGGAGAATTGGAAAAGCGCTGGGGAACAAGGATAATCTGATCGCTGTTCAGAATTTTCCGCAGGCGCGAATATTCATCTCTTGCGGCTTCCGTTTTATCGGCCCCGACCAACAGATTAACGCCCGGCTTGATGTCCAGAGCCGCGATTCTGGGTAGGATGCTTTCCACCCTTGCGGTCTCTTCTTTCAGGTCGGGATTGTGGATAGTGATGTGTATCTTGTCGGGCTTATGCCTCTGAAGGCTTTGCCACACATCCTGATTCTCCAGAGGAAGGCCGTTGGAAGTCACCGAGAGGTAGCACTGCGGGAACAGGGCATCGATGACCTCGAATATGCCATCGTATTCAAAAGGCTCTCCGCCTCCGAGCGAGACAGCCTTGACGCCGTGGGCAATACAGTCGCCCGCGAAATGAATCACCTCATCCGGCGTCCACAATGTGTTCCCGCTTCGCCGGCTGTGGTTGTAGCAGAACGGGCACTCCTTGGAGCAGTAGTTTGACAGGTCTATGGAGAGTTGTTCTATCATTCGTCGTCGTGATTCTTCTCAAGAAGGGCTTTGTTGGCAATCTGAGGAAACACTTTCCCCTGATAAGGAAGTTGTGCCAGCCTTTCGATTTCGCCTCTGTGCGCTTCCACTTCCTTCTCCATATAGTAAGGGAATTCCTCCCCATCAGAAAGCAGGACATGGTCAGCCATCTGATAGACCTGACTCAATGCATCGTAAGCATCCTCTCCTATTATGATGACTCTCGGCCGATAGCGCCTGAGCATGTCGTCCATATACCGGTGGCTGTCTTTGAAGATACGATGCAGCTCCTTAAGTGAGACCATTTTCCTGGCATCGCTATTCAAAAATATATGGTTATGATGTGGCGGACATGGCACTTTCGGAAGATACGGGAGGATTATGCTGTGCATGGTTATCTCATCCGTAATGTATCGCTTATCGTAGTCCTTATATCTGAAAGGATAGATTATCATCATAACGGTAGGCCGCGCTGTAAAAGTGCTGTAATTGTCGCAATAATAGCATTCGTCGGCAGTGCACTGCTTGCAATGATGCTTCTCTCTCTCCGAACAATATTTGAAGAAGTCGGTCGCGTTGATGTTCGTCAGGACGTAGGCTTTTGAACCGTCGCTCAAAGGCAGCAGACTGTATACGCAGCCATCAATGGCTATCTCTTCCTCCGTATAAACAGAACACGGAACCCACTCGGCTATTTGGAATTTCTCGCATTCGCTGAATTTCACGGGAAGACGATAGATCCGTTTCTGAAGCTTCTCAGGAAACTGGCTTATCTTGACGGGGTCGGCCGGAATGTTGATCCTTTCCGCCAGCAGCTCTGGCCAGTAAGGTTGGCCATAAATGAAGTACGGAGCTGAATCGAATTCGTGCTCGTATACCAACTTGTCGTTATGCCACTCCCCGGAAACCATGTAATCCTTCATATGATAGATCCTCAGAATCATATTTTTCCCGAGCATCTTCCCCAAAGAGGAATCTTTGATAACCGTCTTTATCGTCCATTTATTAACATTGGGGAAGCAATCGCCTGCATCAATCTTATACAGCCCCAACTTCTCTGATATGACATGGCAGTCGATATCCTTGCTATGGGCTAAATGCAGGAATTCCTCCTCCTGGGTTTTGTCTATCTGCACAAAACAATCATACCAGAATTCCTCTTCCTCAGGTGAGTGAGGATCCTGCAGCAGGTCGAAAATCTGATCGTCTGTCAGGTTTACTCTTATGAATTTATCTCCTTCCTCATGGCCGAAAACCAGGTCTTCGATAATTGTTTGTTCTGTCTCCCAGGGCACGGGGCCGTTGTCCTCAAAATCAATGATACCTACATTGCCATCCTCATCGGCAACATACCAGGAGGTAGCCATGGAGTGGGTCGCGGGATATTCTTTAAAGGTCTTCATGTTATTGTCTCTTAGGTATTAAGCTAAATCATAGCAGCTATATTCTCGTTTTGAAAGTCTGTCGTATGCTCTTTGTCCTGCGTTCATGTAGTAGTGTGGACTCTCTGCATAATGCGTCATGAGCATTAAACGCCTTGATCGCCAACTTGGCAGCACCGTGCAGAAGCGGCCAATCAACTGAAATGATACGACAAAGATAAGTATTTAATCTGATTACTGTCCGGTAAACTTTATGGGAAGGGGAAGAATTTATCTCGCAACAGGATTTGCCCCCTCTGCGGGAAGCTGATTTCTTACGTAGTTACACGGGCTCCGGGAATGCCTTCTGATCGTCAGGGGCCGCCTTGCGACACTACCTTTGTGCACGCAAACGATGGATATTCCCATTTCCGGAATACTCATTTTTCCACATTCAAAAAACTGTCCCGCATGCTGGGATACTCACATAGGACCTGAGTAAAACTACATTTGAGGTAGTTCAAAACGTCTCAAATGTAATTTTGCCCTTCCGCGGGAGCTGTTTTTCAGACATTTACAAAGGCCCCAAAATCGCCCTTCCCGGGGTCGCAGAAGTGCGCATTTTTACCATATTCCATATGCGGGGCGGTTGATAAGAGCGAAGAAAATAGATGAGCGCGGCGATAGCTGGGAGGGCCGCTGCCCTCAGCGGCCGCATGCCCGATATGGGTAAAGCGCGAAGTAATTTGCGAGGCAAGGAATTCGCGAATAGCCGCAGATGCGCGAATGCGCATTATTCCTTTCTATACTTTATGCGGCCGCATGCCCAATAAGGGCAATGCGCGAAGTAATTTGGCGATGCAAGTGACTCGCGAATAGCCGCAGATGCGCGAATGCGCATTATTCCTTTCTATACCTTACGCGGCGGCTGGCGGCCGTTGAGGTCAACGGCCCTCCCAGCTATCGCGTCCCAAAAGTATGCCCTCAATCACCGGCTTCGCTGATATAATTTCGCGATTCGAAAATCTCACACTTTTCCCGTTTTTCAAAAAGGTCATTCCCGACATTCAAAAAACTGTCCCGCATGCTGGGATACTCACATAGGACATGAGGAAAACTACATTTGAGGTAGTTTAAAACGTCTCAAATGTAGTTTTGGCCTTCTGGAAGCGCTGATTTTCTGTAATTTACAAAGGGCCGAAAATTGCCCTTTGATAGGCTGCGAGCACGGGTGAATATTCTGCTCCACCGCCGGATTATTCCGCTTTATCGCCGGAATATTCTGCTCCGCACCGGATTATTCTGCTCCGCAACTGATTAATCAGCTCCGCAGCCGGAATATTCTCATCTTTATTATTCGTCGGTCGTCGGTATTGGTCTTCCCGTTTATACGTCAGCGGAGGGATGAAAAAAGGGGCCGCGGCAAATGTCGCGGCCCCTTGTATAAGGTCAGATTAAACGTGACGGGTTATTTGATAGTCACCTTTTTCTTGCCTATGATGTAGACGCCCTTCGTCAGACCCTTGGCGGCCTCGGCGGGAGCTACATTGTGCTTCACTCTCACGCCATCGATGGTGTAGACATCTACCTTAGCGCTGGCAGCAGCGTCCTTGGCTGCGGTCTTGATCTTGTTGAGGATGCCTTCGCCCGTGAGCGGAATCCATGCGTCTGCGTCAGCGCCGTCGCCGGTGATGAGACCCGGATCGATGTAACCGCCGTGTGAACGGAAGCCGGCATCCTTGGTCGTAGCCTGGAGCACATTGTCGGAGATATAGCCGCGGCCTGCACCTACTTTAAGGCCTTCGCCGGTGCTGATGAGACCGTTGACTGTGTCGCGCTTCTGTATGTATTCGGTAGGTATCTCGAAGAGCATCTCGGTAGCCTCGATGTTCTTGGGATCATACTTGGTGGTGTCGCCCAGCACGAGGATGAACGGTTCTCCGGCTGCGAAGGAGGTCTTCTCCTTGACAGCGATAGCGGTGTGATCCTCGTTGATGCCCACAACGGTGTAGGCCGTGGCGGTTTCATTGAGAGTGATGTCGGACACAGCGAACGGCAGGGAGATAATCCGCATCGAGTTGGCCATGAACTGGAGGCTCATCACTTCGCCTTCCTCTACAGGATATTCCTGGAAGGTCAGCGATGCGCGGTTCTCATATCCGTCGGCCACGGCATCGCCTCTGATCTGGCGTGCATTGTCGCCGAAGGAGATAGGTACGCCTGCGCGGTTGCCGTTGACAGGTACGAGGTGGAATTCGCTCTTGCCCGTGGACACGATGTTGAAGGCTATTTCGGGCTCAAGGCTGCCGGAGTAATAGTAGTCGCTGTTCTTCAGGTTGCAGTTGCCGATATAGTAACCGGTGTGCATATTCTGGATGAAGTAAGCGCCCTTGCCTACGCTGTCGGGAGCGGGAACGAAGCGCCACAGAGCGTCGGGATCGCCATCCTGAGCCATGCCCTTGATGTCGTCCATACCCCAGCGGAGCTGGTTGTTGTTGTAGTAGTTGCCGAGCTTGCCGCCCTTGCTGCCGGTGCCGCCGTTGTTGAGCACATAGAGTGCTGTGCCGGCCACCTTGTCGCGTGCGGGATAATAGTTAGCGGGAGCGCTGTCATCGTCAGCGGTCTTGCTGAGGATGTAGTACCACTTGCCCGGCTCGATGCTGCTGATGCCCTTCTGCACGTTGTCGTAAGCAGTCTGGAGAGCTGCATAGTTGGCCTTGAAGGTAGCAGTGCTTGACGGATAGGGCTTGACAGCCTTGATGGCCTCCTGAAGAGCGTCGATGAGAGAGCCGTCAGCCAGTTCGCCGACATTGTCACCGATTACGGTGTTGTCGACCAGGTTCTGAGAAGCTACCAGGAGGTTGTATACCACGGTAGTATCCTGCCAGAGGTCCTCTACAGCCTTCTCGGCTTCGGCGAGAGCCGTCGAATCGGAGAGTACGGCAGAGTTGGCCTTAATCTTGGCGTTGACGTCCTTGATGACTGCGGCCAGTTTGTCGGCTGCGTCCTTCATGCCGTCTACGCGGTAATACTGTGAGAGCTCTTTGTCATAGGCGCTGTCATCGCCCGGCAGTATCTGGAATCCGCTCATGCACCAGTATGCATAGACGCCGTTAGCGGCCAGAACACGCAGGTAGCGGTAAGGTGTGGACGGAGTGATAACTTCGGAGACGTAGGGCCACTTGGCATCGTTGCTGACGCTGGGGATGTTGTAGAGATTGGTGATCTTGTTCCAGGTGGAGCAGGCAGCGGTGAGGTCTGTGCCGAGGGCATCGTCGTTGGTGCCGTAGATGTCTATCTCAGCCGGCATCGAACCGTGACGGTTGACACCGTTGTAGAGGTCGTTGCGGCGCATGAACCATAAGCGGAACGAGGAAACGTCGGTGCGCTTGAGATCGATCTGGAGGAAGTTTTCTGAGTAGCGCAGGTCGGAGTTCGGGTCGGAGTGCCAGTAAGTCTGATCGTCGTTGTCGATGAGCGCGCCGAGCAGGTTGTATCCGTCCTCGATGAAGGCTGCGTTGAACGAGTAGTTGTCGTTGTCAGGGGTGATGCTGGTCCAGGTGTGGTTGGCCGAGAGCTGGTTGGTTCCGTCGTTCAGGGTGTTGACAGTGGTGATGAGACCGGTGGAAGCGAATACGAAGAGTTTGTCATAGAGCGTCTGGGCCTTGTCGACTTCGGCGCTGATGTTCTCCATGGTCTTCTTCACAGCCTCGAAGCTCTTGACTGCGTCGATGAGGCCCTGAGCCTCGGTGCCGTCGATGGTCGAGTTGGCTATGTCGTTCTCAGCCTTCGTCAGGGCTGCCTGAATGGCGTCGCCGGCGGCCTTTGCGTCAGCATTGGTGGTGTAGAGCGAACCCTCAGAGGGCGAGAGCTTATCGTAGAGCTGGAATTCGGACATGTTCCAGTAGGCCTGGCCCGTGCCTTGCTTCCTCACATAGAATCTCCAGTAGCGGTAGTTCTGCGAAGCCGTGATGCGCGGCGATACGTAGTGGGCGTTGAGACCCTCGGCGGGGAATGATTTGTCGAGCGTGGTGATTGTGGTCCACGAGCTCTCGTCGTCGGGAGTATTGGTAGCCTTCACCTCGAATGCCATCACGTTGTCGTGCCATGAGGGATGACTTACATCGTTGCGGCCCCAGTATTCCATTACGAATCCGTTGTGTGTCTCGTCGAGGAGGTCGGCCTGCAGATATTCGTCGGTGGTACGGTAGTCCATGTTCGGGTCGGAGTGGAAGTGCGTGATATGGTCGCCGTCCAGGAGCTGGTCGACGCTGTAGGTTGATTGCCAAGTGCAGTTGCTGGAGAGCTGCGAGGTGGAGGTGAGGAGCTTGTCGGAGGGATTGTAGATCTCCACCAGAGCGGCGCGGGCCGGCAGGATGACATCGTAGATAGCGCCCACATCGAGCGCGCGGGTGAGGCTGTCTACCATTGCCTGATATTTCGTGGAGTCTGCCTTGATGAGCTGCCATGTCGAAGCCGCAGCGTAGACGGATGCGCACACGATGCTTCCCGATACGCCTGCACCGTTGTTATGGCCGAGCGGGTGATAGGGCAGCGGGTTCTTATCGTTGGCAATATACCAGGTACCGTTGAACAGCGGCTGGAGCACCTGCTCGGCGCCGATAGTATCGGCCACGGTGATATATGTGCCGTCAGCGGTGTTTACTGCATCACCGTTGGCGTAGGACATGTAGCGGCCGGAGTAGACGTGCTTGATGAGATAGTTACCGTCCTCCAGAGGCTTGAGGTAGAATATCTGACGCGGGTCGGACATGTTGGCCGTGCCCCAAGTGACATTGGTCGAGTCGTTCACCATGAACTGCTTGTAGACCTTCTGCGTGTTCTGGAATACGTCCCAGCTGCTGCGGATGTAGTAGTAGCCTTCGGCGGGCCTGATGATCTTGGACGGCATGCTTGCCTCCAGATCGCGTATCGTCTTGATGCCGGCCTTCAGCTGCTCGTCGGTAGCGGAAGCGTTGTCTGCCAGGTTGAGCACATCGGCGAACGTGTTGTTGTAAGCGTCGTAGTCGGCCTGAGAGATAAAGCCCGGTTCGGTGCCTACAGTATATGATATGCCGACCTTGTTCTGAGCGTCGTAGATAGAGTCGACTACGGCGTAGAGGATCTTGTGCTGGTCGGTGACTTCGGTAGCTCCGTAGAGCTGCAGCTCGGAGGGGCACCAGTAAGCGGAGTTACCCTTGGTCGGTGAGATACGTATGTAGCGGTAATTGCCGCTGTTGCTGATGGCGGTGGAGTAGTAAGGCCACTCGTAGCTGTCATCGGTAGCGGTGGGCAGCTCCGAGAGGTCGGCGAGCTTGTTCCAGTCGGCCAGTTTGCTGCTCTCATCGCCGGCGAGCGTCTCGTCGTTGGTGCCGTAGATGGAGATGTTGGTCGGGAATACGCCGTGGCGATAGCTGCCGTTGTAGGGGTCGTTGCGGCGCTGCAGCATGAGATAGAATGCTGCGATGTCCGTGCGCTGCAGGTCTACCTGTATCCAGGTCTCCTGAGTGTTGAGGTTGATGTTGATCGGGTCGGAGTGCCAGTAAGTACTCTGGTTGCCGTCAAGCAGCGTCCCGAGATAATCGCCCTTGTCGTAGAACGCTTCGTTGTTCTCCGGCAGGTAGTTGTCGTTCCCCTTTTCCGGCTTCCAGGTGCAATTGCTGGAGAGCTGCTGAGAAGAGGAGATGTACGTGGTCGACTCATCGATCTCGTACGACTGTCCCAGAGCCGACATTGGGATGCCGGCTAAGAGCGCCAGGAGAGGGGTGAGCAAATAGTAAAAGTACCTTTTCATAAACAATATTTTTAGAAGTTGGTATTATTTTCCGGTGGATTTCCTCTGACTCCGCTTACAAAGTTATAAAAAAGGATAATACGCGGCGCCATGAAAGCTAAAATAAATTACGGATATTTGAAAAGTGTGGTCATTTGTACCGCATTTGGGGCTGAAAAGTAATAAAAAATGAAGAAATGCGGCTTCCGCCCGCTGATGCCGGCTTTTCCGCCGCAAATGAAACAGCGCTGCGGGATGCGCGGTGCGGCCTCAGGGCGATATTAAATGGAAAAGCGGGGCGTCGGAGGGGAATGACTCATATAAATATACGTCACGCGCGGCCTCACAAACATGCGGGGCCGCGCGTGTATGGTTATGCCCTTCCACGGGGTGCAGGCGGCGATTACGGCCGCGGCGAAGCGGAGGACGGAGGCGATGGCTTATTCCTCGATCAGGTAACCGGTCATGGCCATCGAGTCGAGCTCGAGATGATTGTTGAACGTGGTGACGCGGCGCCCGCTGCAAGAGCCGAGCACATAGAGCAGAGGCAGGAAGTGGTCCGGCGTGGGCACGGCATAGCGGGCGTCGGGATGGGCGGCGTAGCCTATGACCGCTTCGTCGTCGCGGCGCTCCACGGCCGCGGTGATGAAACTGTTGAAGGCGACGGCTTCGGGGCTGCCCTGGCGGCTCTCCCAGCGCACCATCCTCAGATTGTGCACCACATTGCCGCTGCCCATGATGAGATAGCCCTGAGAGCGCAGCGGCGCCAGCAGCCTGCCCACCTCGTAACACTGGCGCGGGGTGAGCACGCCATTGACGGAGAACTGCACCACGGGGATGCCGGCGTCGGGGAACACATGGACGAGCGGCGTCCAGGCGCCGTGGTCTATGCCCCAGCTGTTGTCCGCCTCCGCGCCAATCTCGGGGATGGCGAGGACCGCATCGCTCAGCGCGGCGCATCCCACTGCGGGATAGCGCACCTTATAGAGTTCCTCGGGAAATCCGTACATGTCGTATATCTGCCGCGGATGGTCGGTGCGCTGTACGAGGTTGCGGCGCGTGTACCAGTGGGCCGAGATCATGAGGATGGCTTTGGGGCGGCCGTAGTCGCGGATGATGCGCTCCCCGAGGGCGGTGAGCGAGCGCGTCACGTCGCTCCTGTCGAGGGCGAGCATCGGACTGCCGTGGCCAAGGAATACGGAAGGCATTGTTTTCATTGCTTCGTCGTTTTTTATTGTGGGATAAGATACATTTTATATAAGCCTTCAGGCCGCGACCCTTCCCGCGGCGGGGAGGGCCGTGGCCTGATGATTTATGGGCGGGTGCTGTCAGTCCACGACGGTCATCTTGCCGCTCATGTTGTAGAATTTGCCGTCGGGAGCGGCGATGTTGGTCCACACCGTGCCGGTGTTATAGTTCTGCACGTGCACCACATTCGATTTTGTCGAGTTGGGCTCCGACCAGTAGACCATGAACACGTTGGGGGCGACTTCCACTACGGTGGGCAGCACACTGTCGGTATTGCCCTTGTAGATGCCGTCAAGGCCGACGAATGTCATGTGATGGGCGTCCTTGAACGAGTTGCGGAAGGCGAAGGCGCCGAAGTCCACCTTGATGGCGCGGCCGATGGGAGGGTACGGGGAGAATATCTTCCAGTTCTCCTCGCCCTTGAACACTTTTGCGCTGAAGCTCATGTCCTCGCGGCCGGCCAGCTGGGGGTAGAGAGCCTCCATCGCCGATATGAGCTCTGCGGCGTCCTTGCTCCTGGCGGCGGCCTGGCGGTAGTCGGCGAGATACTTGTTCATGAAGCCGAGCACCGCGGGGCTGAAGTTATCGTGGAGGAAGTGGAAGGGGATGACCGTGGCGGGGTTGAGCTCCTGCATGGCGCTGATGACCTTCTGCCACCGCTCTATGCCCTTGTCGCCCTGCGTGTCGGCCATCCACGGATGTGCGCCCTCTTCGATGCTGCCGCCGCCGACGATGGTCCTGAGGCTCGGAATCCACACGAACGGATGGGCGGAGTCGTCCTTGTTGTAGCGTATCTCCAGTTCATTGCCCTCGAGCGCCGGCAGCGAGTCGACGGGCTGCGGCACGATGACCGAGTCGGGAGCGTCGGCGCCCATCTGGTCCTTCCAGACAGCTATCTTGTTGTCCTTGGAAGCCTCGATGAGATAAGCCGTCTGGGCCGTGGAGATAATCTGAGCCCCGGGGAAGGCCTCGTGAATGATGTCGAGGCCGAAATAGAAGTCGGGATCGTGGTAGGACACGAAGATGTACTTCAGATTCCTCTTCAGGTCCTTTATCTCCCTGACCAGCTGCTCGGCGTACTGCTTCTGAAACTGGGCGTTGATCAGCACCGCGTCCTTCTGACCGTAGACGATGGTGGAGCTCACGTGGAAGATGGCGCTTTCGCCGGGATTGTACACTTTTAGCTTCAGGCCCTTGGCATTGCCGGCCAGAGGAAGTGTGATTAATGTGATCATAATTGCCAGTATTTTATTTTTGATAGTACTCATGTTTATTATATACTTCTCATTTCCGGTGCAAAATTAAAGCTGTATCTTTGTTCCGGATTTGCAAATAAGGCCAAAGAATTATCATATTGCGCCAGATGAGCAATTACCGCGTATTAATCACCGAAAGAAGGCAACAATGAACGAACAGCAGCGGACATTTATTCACAGCCTCGACCACTTCCCCGCGGGCGAGGTGATCGTCAGGGCTACGGGGCGCGAAGGCATCGACCTAGAGCCTCACAGCCACGACTGTGTGCAGCTCGTGGAGGCCGTCACCGGCACACTGCGTGTCACAGTGGGCGACAGGGAATATTTTGTGCCTGAGAGCTACGCCTGCTGGATACCCCGCGCGGCAGTCCATTCCCTGAGGAGCAACAACCGCCGCATAGCCCTCCGCATCTTTTACTTCCGGCCGGAGGACGAAGCGCCGGGCGGCAGGGACGAGTTCTCCGTCCACTATGTCTGCCCCTGGGCCTCGGCCAACTTCCGGTTTATCGCCGACTACGGTCCCGTCATCCGCCGCGACGACAGCGGTCTCTACGCCTTCTGCCTCTCGTTCTTCCGCACTTTCCGCCGCGAAGAGCGCCGTCTGGTGCTCCCGCTCCGCAGCATCGGGGCCAATACGTCGCCCGCCCTGCGTCTGGCGCTGGATTACCTCGACGACCGCCTGGCCGACAATGTGAAGATGGACGACGCAGCCCGTGCCGCCGGCGTCTCGTCGCGTACGCTCAGCCGCCTGTTCAGCGAGGTCGGCGCCACGTTCAGCGACTGCCTCTGCTACCGCCGTATCATCCACGCGCTGGAACTGATGGCCGACAACACGAAGCCCCTCAAGGAGGTGGCCTACGCTTCGGGATTCAGCACCCCGGCCAATTTCAACCGCACCTTCAAGCAGGTGATGGGTGTGCCGCCCTCAGAGCTGCGCCGGAGCCAGAAGGGCGCTTGATGATTATAAAAGTCTTCGCTCACTGTCCCGCCAACATAACTTAGCCATCCGAAACGAGCGTGCTTTTCCCATGTTTTGAAAGGCCATTCCCCACACTTCAAAAAACGCTCCCGCATGCTGTGTTACTCACATAGGACCTGAGGAAAAACACCTCAAATGTAGTTCTACTCGTCTCAAATGTAATTTCGGCCTTTCGCGAGCGTTGTTTTTCAATCACTTACAAAGGCCTCAAAACCGCCTTTTCAAGGGCCACAGAAGTGTGCATTTTATACCATTAGCCATATTGCGGGGCGGGCTGATAAGAGCGAAGATTAATGATAAGCGTGGCGCTAGCTGGGAGGGCCGCTGCAGCGCGGCCCGCATGCCCCAAAAGGCAAAGCGCGAAGTAATCTGCGATGCAATGGACGCACCACAAACTGAGAGGCGCATAGCACATTATCCCATTCTATTCCTTTCGCGGCGGCTGGCGGCCGCTGAGGGCAGCGGCCCTCCCAGCTAAGGCGTCCCAAATATTATGCCCTCATTCACCAGCTTCGCTGATATATCTTCGCCATACGAAACACGCACACTTTTCCGCATTTTGGAAAAGGCCATTTCCCACACTTCAAAAAACGCTCCCGCATGCTGTGTTACTCACATAGGACCTGAGGAAAAACACCTCAAATGTAGTTCTACTCGTCTCAAATGTAATTTCGGCCTTTCGCGAGCGTTGTTTTTCAATCACTTACAAAGGCCTCAAAACCGCCTTTTCCAGGGCCGTGGAAGCGGATGCTTTTCGGCGGCGTAGGGGAGCGGCCTTTGCGGCGTGGAGACGGGCTTTCCCGCGAGGCAGGGGAGGATGATTGCGCGAAGCGTGGGGATGCTTGCGCGGGGCGTGGTGGCATAGGAAATCATTCCCGAAGGAATAAGAATCATTTCCGAAGGACCATGAACCATTCCCGAAGAGCCTTGAATCATTCCCCGATGGCTGTGAATCATTCTCCGAGGAATAATAATTCCGCTATTCCCCTAAAAAACAGCGGCGATTTAGCATAAGTTTAAAATGAAAGCCTTATTTTCGCAGGGTAAACTAATAACAATGGAACACCGCTTCACCACATGGCTGTCCGCATCCGCGAGGCCTCATCTGCCCTTTATACTGTCGCTTACGCTCACGCTAATCCTCTGTCTCACCGTCACAGTGCCGGCCATAGCGACCGACAATCTCACCGGCCGCGTGGTCTGCGGCGGTAAGGGCGTGGCGCGCGTCAAGGTGAGCGACGGCAAGGTCATCACCGTCACGGACCGGGACGGCTACTACTCGTTCGCCTCGGACAAGATGAACGGCTATGTCTTCTACACGCTGCCCTCGGGCTACGAGCCCGCCACGGCCGACGGCTTCCGCCCCCTCTTCTGGGCACGCCTCAACAACAGCGACACCGCGGTGGTTGAGAAGCACAACTTTGTGCTGCACAAGCGCGACAACTCTCACTTCCGTTTCGTCGTCGGCACCGATTCCCACCTTAACAATAACACCAAACTGGAGGACCTGAAACAGTACGACTCATATTATATCCCCGCCCTGCGCGACGTGGCCGCTCAGGCCAAGGCCGACGATGTGCCGGTCTATTCCGTGATCCTCGGCGACCTTACCTGGGATGTCTACTGGTACAAGCGCAAATTCGCCCTTCCCAATTTCCTCAGGACCAACACCGCCTACGGCTACCCCATGATCCTCTGGCCGGTGATGGGCAACCATGACAACGACCCCGCGGCCGTGGGCGACAGCGTGGACTACCTCGCCTCCGCGCCGTGGCGACGCATCATGGGCCCGACCTACTACTCCTTCAACCTCGGCGGCGTCCACTTCCTCGTGCTCGACGACATCGTCTACAAGAACACACCCTTCGCCACCGTCGACCCGGGGGACAGCGTGGCCGGGAAGCGCGACTACGACGCCTACATCACCGAGGAGCAGCTGAAGTGGGTGGCGCGCGACCTGAGTTTCATAGCCGACAGCACGACGCCCGTCATCGTCTGCTGCCATATCCCCACGATGCATCTCCGCGGCGAGGCCGGCGGCTTCGCATCCTATGAGTCGCTCGCCCGGCAGTCGTCCTACCGCCTCCACACGCTCCTGGCGCGCTTCTCCAACGTGCACATTCTCAGCGGACATGTCCACGACAATTTCGTAGCCCACTGCCCGTCCCATCCCAACATCACGGAGCACAATCAGTCCGGCATCTGCAATTCGTGGTGGAACCCCGGCCATTACGCTCACCAGGAGACGGGTGTCTATCGCCAGGTGTCGCGCGACGGAAGCCCCGGTGGCTACGCCCTCTGGGACATAGACGGCAGGAAGCTGAGCTGGCGCTATGTCTCGACCGACCCTGTGAGCCGCGGACAGATGAGGATCTACGACATGAACACGGTGAGAGATTTCTACGCCTCGGACAGTGTGATGCGCCGGCTCATAAGCGCCTATCCGACGATAAAGGACTATTCCGACTTTGAGGACAATATGATTATGGTCAATGTCTTTGCCTATGATACGGACTGGAAGGTGGAAATCTTTGAGGACGGTGAGCCGCTTACGCCCGTGCGCATCACTGGTGAGGACCCGCTCTACAATCTCTGCTATTCGCGTCCCCGATACGCCGAGACGGGCTGCAAGAGCGTGAGCAAAGGTTTCCTCGCCACCAAGAATTCCCATCTCTTTGTGGCCCGCGCCTCGAGCGCCGACCGTCCTGTGACCGTGCGCGTCACCGATCATTTCGGTAATGTGTACACCTCCGCCATACGGCGTCCCCTGCCGTATGACATGCTTACGGGGCGCGAGCAGACGGACACCGAGGTGACGGGCATCAGCGCGCCCCTCGCCGGCGACGACAATATCAGCGTCAGCACTACGGACGGCGGACTGGAGATCACAACCCCCCGGGCCTGCCGCATCACCATCACCTCGACCGACGGAACCGCGCGCCGCCTGCGCCTCAGGGCGGGCAGCAACAGCGTGTCCCTCAGCCGCGGTGTCTACATTATAACTGCGAAAAAGACATCTGTAAAGGTGGTGCTTTAGACGGAAGAAGCCGCCTGAAACACTTATTTCCTGCTCTCCATATAGGCCGCCAGAGCTTCGGCGGCCCTCTCGCCGTCGATGGCCGAGGAGACTATGCCGCCCGCATAGCCTGCGCCCTCGCCGGCGGGGAACAAGCCCGGGCGGTCGATGGCCCCGAGCGTGGCGGCGTCGCGTGTCACTCTCACGGGCGACGAGGTGCGTGTCTCTACGCCTATGACTACGGCCTGATTGGACAGGAATCCGCGGTGGCGCGCGCCGAATGTGCGGAATCCTTCGGCCAGACGCGATGAGATAAATGCGGGCAACCAGAAGTGCAGCGGCGACGCGATGAGCCCGGGAGCGTAGGAGGACGCGGGTAGGTCGGACGAGAGGCGGCGGTTGACAAAGTCGCCCATCCTCTGCGCCGGCGCTGTCTGACGACGGTTGCCCTGCAGCCAGCACTCCCGCTCGAGAGCCTCCTGGAAGTACATCATGCGCAGAGGGTTGCCCTCCTCACCGGCGTCGGTGTGCCTTGCGGCAAACTGTTCGTCGCTCATGGCCGTCGCCATCACCCCCGCTATAGATGACTCATTCAGGTCCTCGGGCCGCATCTCCACCACCATGCCGCTGTTGCTCCACTTCGAACTGCGCGAAGCGGGGCTCATGCCGTTGACCACTATCTGCTCCGCTCCGCTCGCCGCCGGCACGACAAATCCGCCCGGGCACATGCAGAACGAGTAGACGCCGCGGCCCTCTACCTGCACCGCCATCGAATATTCGGCCGCCGGCAGCCACTGTCCGCGCCCGTTGCGCGAGTGATATTGCAGGCAGTCGATGACAAAGCTCGGGTGCTCGAGCCTCACACCCACTGCCAGCCCCTTCTGCTCGAGCGTGTAGCCCTCGCTGTGGAGCATGCGGTAGACATCGCGGGCCGAGTGGCCCGTGGCGAGGATTACGGGGCCGGCGTACTCGCTGCCCGCGGCGTCGCGGACGCCTGTGACCGCCCCGCTCGAGTCGGTGAGCAGGGCGGTGACGCGTGTCTCAAAGTGCACCTCCCCTCCATGGTCGATGATGGTGCGGCGCATGGTCTCGATGATGCGCGGCAGGCGGTCGGTGCCTATGTGCGGATGGGCGGCGTAGAGGATGGAATAGTCCGCGCCGGCCTGGCAGAATATCTGGAGTATCCTCTCCACCGAACCGCGCTTTTTGGAGCGCGTGTAGAGCTTTCCGTCGGAGTATGTGCCCGCTCCGCCCTCGCCGAACGAGTAGTTCGACTCGGGGTTGACCTCCTGCAGCCGGCTTATGGCGGCTATGTCGCGCTTGCGCTCGTGGACGTCCTTGCCCCGCTCGAGGACGATGGGGCGGATGCCCATCTCGATGAGCTTCAGCGCGGCGAAGAGGCCAGCGGGCCCCGCGCCCACGATGACGGCGGCGGGCTTGCCCTCCACGTCGGGGTAGTCGATGGGCTCAAACCAGTCGCCGGGCTTCTCGCCGACGTACACCTCAACCTCCATCCTTACCTTGACGTCCCTCTGCCGCGCATCTATGCTCTGCCGCCTGATGCGTGTGGCGCTGATGGTGGCCTCTGCTATGCCCAGGCTGCGGGCTGCTGCACGGCGTATGCCGGCCTCGTCGGTCGCGTCGCGCGGAGAGAGTGTGAGAAGTGTGGTGTACATGATGCGATATTGTTTATGCGGGCCTCTGGATGCCCTGTCGGTTATGCGATGTTATTTGTTGTTTCTGATAAATGCCCCGCGGCCGCTTCGGCGCGGGATTTTGTTTTTGGCAAATGCTCCGCGGCAGGAGGGATGAGGAATATTGTATTCGACAAATGCCCCGTCGCAGGCGTTATGGGGAATGTTCTTTCCGAAGGAAACTTGGCCGAAGGCCATATAATACTCCCTCGTTTACCGGGGCCGCCCGGGCTGTGCGTGACGCCTATTATATATATGCGTGTGCAAGGCGTGGGCGGAGGTGCGTGCGGCGCATCCTTGGCGCGAAAGTCTCGGGTCGTAGCGCGAAAGCACAATGGGGAGCGCGCGGGGCGCGGTATCAGCCGAACAGTTCCCTCAGGGCGTCCTCCACGCGGCCCACTTTTACGATTTCTATCTCATATTTGCTCTGGCCTCGGCCGCGCATGTTGAAGCGCGGCACAAGGATGCGCGTGAATCCCAGTTTGGCGGCCTCGGCTATGCGCTGTTCGATGCGGGCCACGGGGCGTATCTCGCCGCTCAGACCCACCTCGCCGGCCATGCAGGTCTCGCGGCTGATGGCGGTGTCCACATTGCTCGACAGGACGGCCGCTATCACCGAGAGGTCGAGCGCGGGGTCGGTGACGCGGATGCCGCCGGCGATGTTGAGGAACACGTCCTTCTGCGCGAGCTTGAAGCCCACCCTCTTCTCGAGCACGGCGAGCAGCATGTTCATCCTGCGCGTGTCGAAGCCCGTGGCGGAGCGCTGCGGCACACCGTAGGCGGCGGTGCTCACGAGGGCCTGCGTCTCGATGAGCAGCGGGCGGATGCCCTCGATGGTGGCGGCGATGGCCACACCGCTCAGTCCGACGCCCTCGCCCGAGAGCAGCAGTTCGCTCGGGTTCTCCACGATGCGCAGCCCCTCGGCGCGCATCTCGTAGATGCCCAGTTCGCTGGTACTGCCGAAGCGGTTTTTGATGCTCCTCAGGATGCGGTATAGGTAGTGGCGGTCGCCCTCAAACTGGAGCACGACGTCCACGATATGCTCCAGGATCTTCGGTCCGGCGATGACGCCCTCCTTGGTGATATGGCCTATGAGGAACACGGGCACGCCCGTCTGCTTGGCGTACTTGAGCAGGGCGGAGGCGCACTCCCTGATCTGCGCTATCGACCCCGGCGCGCTGTCGCTACTCTGGCTCTCCACGGTCTGGATCGAGTCGATGATCACGATGTCGGGCTTTGTCTCGGCTATCTCGCGGAATATCTCGTCGAGCTTTGTCTCGCATACCACATAGATGTCGGCGCTGGTGTTCTCCAGGCGCTCGGCGCGCAGCTTTATCTGGCGCTCGCTCTCCTCGCCGCTGCAATAGAGCACCTTCTTCTCGGGCATCCGCATCACGGTCTGGAGCATGAGCGTCGACTTGCCGATGCCGGGCTCTCCGCCGAGCAAGATGAGCGAACCGGGCACTATACCTCCGCCCAGCACACGGTTGAGCTCGGCGTCGTGGGTGTCTATGCGGATGTCGTCCGAGGCCTTGACCTGGGAGAGGCGGCGGGGTACGGAGCGCGTGGCAGCGCCGGCGCCCGCGTCGCTCAGCACCTTGTGCACCGGCGAAACGGTCTCGGGCGCCACGGTCACCTCGCGAAACGAGTTCCACGCCCCGCAGGAGGGACAGCGCCCCAGCCATTTCAGACTGTCATAGCCGCAGTTGTCGCATACGTATGCTGTCTTGTTCTTTGCCATAGTTTCCAGATAGAAGATATGAGGGGGCGACAATGCATTGTGCCGCCCGTTGCGAGGGCAAAGTTAGTGAATTATTGCGAGAGGGAAAGCCTTACGTGCCCCATGCCGCGCAGCGGGAATTATGCATGGGGACTCTGTCAACGGGCCGCAACTTCATAATCGAGTATAAGCGGGATTATGAAGCCGAATCAGTTCGAGAGCATATTTTTATCACAAGAATGGATTTTTTAGTGAATATCAATTGCTATATTTGTAGACAAAACATTAAAGCGCAGAAGAAAACTATTATGAAAACGGCTGCGGGTGCCCGCTTCTATGGCGGCAAGGCCGAATCTTCGTGACTGTCTCCGCCGATTTTTCGGCATGGTGGAGACACAAATAGAAAACAGTATGTACGAAAACTATATAAAGGAATATGACAAGACGGTAGCCGAATATCAGAAGGTGGTAGTCGGGCCGATGGGCAAAGAGCAGTTCAAGGAGCGCAATGAGATAATATTCTCCTGTCATAGTTGTGGCATAGAGGGCAGCACCTTTACGGTGGATGATACGCGAGCCTTGTATGAGCAGGGTTTAGGCTACCGCCCGGTGGGCAAGTCTCTGCTGGAATGTCAGGAGATGGCCGATCATTTTGCTGCATACGAATGGATGCATGATCATTTGGATCATGCCTTTGACGTAGAGCTGCTGAAGACTGTCAATCGCCTTGTCACATTGCATACCTTGGCATTTAAAGCCCCGGACGTGCAGCCCGGTGAGTTTACCAATGTAGACATGGCCGCCGGTGATACTATTTTCGGTGACCATGAGATACTGATAGGTCGTGTGCCGGAACTGACTGCTTCAACGGCAGCTGCTATGAAGGCGAATAATATTCACCCGATGATACTTGCAGCGCGGTTTCACGGATTTTTTGAATACCTGCATCCCTTTCGTGACGGCAATGGCAGGACAGGACGATTGATGTCAAACTTCATCTTGCTCCATTTCGGCTTGCCGGAATTAATAATTCGCAGGGAAGAACGACAGGAATATATAGGTGCGCTAAAGCAGATTAGAGTAGAGAACACCGACGAGTATCTGGTCTCGTTCTTTTTTGAGACGGCTATAAAGTATATGAAAAGCGAAATAGGACAAAAAGGGAAAGCCGGAGCGCCCGTGTTCTTCTTTTAAGGCGCGCAGACCTATGCCGCGGGCCTTAGAAGGGGCGTCGTATGTTATTTTTTGCTATATTTGCCGATGGTATCGGCGGAAAGCGCCGTATGTATCATTTTTATATCTCGTGGCAATGAAGACATTTCTCTATCCCGAAGATTTGGGACCATTTGACAAAGCGCTGCAAGAGGCGCAGGAAATAAAAAAGAACCGCTATGCCTATGAGAGCCTCGGCCACCACCGCACGGCGCTGCTCATCTTCTTCAACAACTCCCTCCGCACACGTCTCAGCACCCAGAAGGCGGCGATGAACCTTGGCATGAACGTCATCGTGCTCGACGTCAACCAGGGCGCATGGAAGCTCGAGACGGAGCGCGGCGTGATCATGGACGGCGACAAGAGCGAGCACCTGCTCGAGGCCGTGCCCGTCATGGGCTGCTACGCCGACGTGATCGGCGTGCGCACCTTCGCGCGCTTCGAGAGCCGCGAGGACGATTACAGCGAGAAGATCCTGAGGCAGTTTATCGAGCACAGCGGCCGCCCCGTGTTCTCCATGGAGAGCGCCACGGTCCATCCGCTGCAGGCCTTCGCCGACCTGATCACGATCGACGAGTATCGCAAGAAACGCCGCCCCAAGGTGGTCATGACGTGGGCCCCGCATCCCCGCGCCCTGCCGCAGGCCGTGCCCAACAGTTTCGCTCAGTGGATGAACCGCGCCGACGTCGACTTCGTCGTGACCCATCCCCACGGCTACGAGCTCGACCCGCAGTTTGTCGGTAACGCCCGCGTGGAATACGACCAGATGAAAGCCCTCGAGGGGGCCGACTTCGTGTACGCGAAAAACTGGAGCTGTCCGGGTGTGACGCGCCCGGAGGACTACGGCAAGGTCATCTCGCGCGACATGAGCTGGACCGTGGACGCCGCTCACATGGCCGTGACCAACAACGCCTACTTCATGCACTGCCTCCCCGTGAGGCGCGGCATGATCGTGACGGACGATGTAATCGAAGCGCCCACCTCGCTCGTCATCCCCGAGGCCGCCAACCGCGAGATATCGGCCACCGTCGTGCTCAAGCACATGCTCGAGAGCCTGTAGGCGAGCCCCGCCTCCGGGGCCGAAGAGGCTACGCAAACAAACATCTCCCCGCCGCGCCAATACGGTAGCGACGGGGAGAATAACTATAAATCGTATCATGAAACTGTCAGCCAAATTCAAGGAATACGTCTGGCTCGTCAACACCATCTACCGCCACGAGCGCATCACGCTGCCCGAGATCAACCGCCTCTGGATGCGCACCGACATGAGCGGCGGCGAGCCGATGGCGCGCGCCACATTCTGCCGCCACCGCAACGAGATAGAGGATATTTTCGGCCTCTATATAGCCTGCGACATGAAGGACGGCGCCCGCTACTATATCTCCAACTCCGAAGTGCTGGGCCGCGACACGGTGCAGCACTGGATGCTGTCGGTCATCACCATGAGCAATATCCTCTCCGAGAGCCTCTCGCTGCAGGACCGCATAGTGCCCGAGGCCACCACGGTCAACGATGAGATGCTCGTCACCGTCCTGACGGCCATGAAGCGCAGCGTGCGTGTCTCCGTCGTCTACCGCCGCTACGGCAGCGACAAGGAGAGCCACCTCGACTTCGAGCCCTATTGCATCAAGCTCTTCGAGCGCCGCTGGTATGTGCTCGGCCATTTCTGCCGCCCGGCCGCCGACGGCAAGCCCGCGGCCGACTATTTCGGCATCTTCGCCTTCGACCGCATCCTCAGCATCCGCCTCACGGACGTCAGTTTCTTTATCGACCCCAAGTTTTCCCCCGCCGACTACTTCCGCGAGTGCTACGGCATATATATCGACGACCACACCAGGGCCGAGCGCATCGTGCTGCGGGCCTACGGTAAGGAGCGCTACTATCTGCGCGACCTGCCCATCCACAGTTCGCAGCGCGAGGTGGCCACGGGCGACGACTATTCCGACTTTGAGCTCTTCCTGCGCCCAACGGAGGATTTCTGCAGCTATCTGCTGGGCCACAGTGTCCATCTCCGTGTGCTCAGCCCCGACTCTCTCGTGGCGCACCTCCGCGACATGCTCTCCTCCGCGTCCATCCGCTACACCGATCTGCACACTTAAGTTCGCCCCGCCGGAAGGAAGGCATTTTATAAAGGAACGTGCGATAAATATAGCGCGATACGAAATATTCCCAAGCATGTACCGTGAAACGGAACAACATTGTCCTATATTTGCTCCCGAAACAAGGAATAAACAGATAAAGATACCGGAATTGTTCAGGGAATATATCTGGCTCGTGAACACCATCAGGCGGGCCGGAAGAATATCGCTGGCCGAACTGAACGCGAAATGGGTCGCCACGGACATGAGCGGCGGCGTGGAGATGGCGCGCACCACCTTCAACCGCCACAAGGATGCCATAGAGGACATCTTCGGCATCTTTATCGACTGCGACCGCCGCTCCGGCTACCGCTACTTTATCGGCAACCCGCGCGTGCTGGAGGAGGACACCGTGCAAAACTGGATGCTCTCCACGCTCTCCCTCGGCAACCTCATCAGCGAGAGCCTCTCGCTGCAGGACCGCATCATAGCCGAGCACGTAGCCGTCGACGAGAGCATCCTGAGGCAGCTGACCAGGGCCATGAAGACCGGCCACCGCATCAACATCAGATACCGGCAGTACGGCTCGCCGCAGTGTTACTGGCAGGGCGCCGACCCTTACTGCCTGAAGCTCTTCCATAGGCAGTGGTACCTGCTCGGGCGGCTCTATGGCCGCAAGTACATGATGTTCGCTCTGAACAATATCGAGGAGATCGTGATACAGCAGCACAAGTTTCGCATGGCGGGGAACTTCGACGCCGACGTGTTCTTTGCGCCTTATTTCGGCGTGTACATCGACGAGGACATCCCCACGGAGCGCATCCTGCTCCGCGCTTTCGGCGACGAGCGCTTCGAGCTTGCCGACGTCCCCATGCACCGAAGCCAGGTGCTTAAGGCGACCAATGAGGACGAGGACTATGCCGACCTCGAGGTGACCCTGAAGCCGACGCCCGACTTCATCGACTTTCTGCTCTCGCAGGCGGGCAGGCTGCGTGTGCTGTCTCCGCAGTCGGTAACAGACAAGGTCAATGCCCGCCTGAAACAGGCTTACCAATAATAATACTAATCTAAAATAACGACTTACTATGACAACGGACCAGAAAGACGATTTTTCGGACATTCCGAAGTGTTACCGCGAGTTTTATCTCTCGTATTCGGGCAACTGTGAGGATAACGGTTTCACCCGTGACTATGTAGAGTGGCTGCTCGACCTGCTTAAGAACAATCCTGGGCATCCTGCATTGCGGGACAAGGACGTGCAGAACAATTTAGGCAATATTTTTGAGAACGGCGTCCTGGTCCGCAAGGACATCAACAAGGCTGTCTTCTGGTACGAGCGCGCCGCCGCTCAGGGCGACGATCTGGCGCTGAGCAATCTGGCCGACATTCTCCGCAAAGGTTCGCAGGGCTATCCCAAGGACCCTGTGCGCGCCTTCGGACTCTATAAGCGCTGCGGCCTGCCCTATGCCCATTATCGCGTAGGCGAATGCTACGAGCACGGCTGGGGGACAGAGCAGAATATCGACGAGGCCAAGCGCTACTACCGCCTCGCCTACAAGGAGCGCCATGCGCTCGCGGTGAGGAAACTACAGACATTCGATTTCCTGCATTAGACTTTCGCTTTTTTGTCTCAGAGTACCGCTTCCCTGCATCAGACATCCCCATACATATATTTAAAAAGACCGGGCGCATTCACGTCCGGCCTTTTTTCTGCTGCATGTACCGCGATATGGTATAGCGCGCCGTTACCTTTGCCATGTCTAACTAAAATAACAGAACTATGAGACAGAAATTATTCCTCTTGTTGGCTCTCTTTGCAGCAACCATCACTTTTGGCGCGTGCTCATCCGATGACGACGGCGATAAGACATCAGCCGAATCTCTTGTGGGGACATGGTATTGCGAGATGGACGGCTACGGCTGCGAGTTCCAGTTTACGGCCGACGGCACAGTGACTTATACCGAGACAATGCTTGAGGACGCGACATCCAGGTCGCGCGACACCGGCACATACCGCCTCTCCGGCAGCACACTGAGTCTGCACTGGACTAAGTCGGAGTCGTGGAGCAACTATCGCGGAGAATGGACCATCGACGATACCGACGTGGAGGATGCTACGGTCAGGGTGCGCGTGAAGGGCAAGGAGCTGACGCTTTCTCCCGTGAACGCGGACGACGGTTCCCCTGTGACGTTCACGCGCAAGTGATGCGCCGTCCCTCTCCCCGCCCCAGCGGGACAATGGATAGTGCGCCGCGGGGCGATACTTAATTACGCAGATTACGGACTGCCGGATAAGGCTAAAATACTGGGTAATTAGCCCGCTTCAAATTCGTATACCCCTCCAATCCTCCCGGTTGGGCAAAATGGCAAGGCTCTTGTCTGATGAGAAGGCCTTGCCGTTTTTTCGTGTTTGTAGGATGGATTTGAAGAAATGGGGAATGCCTTTTCCAATAATATGAAAAATCGCAATTGTATCGCACGGCGAATATATTATGGCGGGGCAGGAGAGCGGGGACTTCCGCAAGAGAAAATTATGTTCTGTGCGCCACAATCTCCACGCCCCACTTGCAGCTTTCCAAAAGGTAGTTTCTGACCCGTTCTAACTATATGATTTTCAGTACCACTTAGAGGGGTAAAACTACATTTGAGACGAGGAGAAACATCTCAAATGTAGTTTTCCTCATGTCCTATGTGAGTATCCGCGTATGCGGAAGGTTTTTTGAAATGTGGGGAATGCCTTTTCCAATAATATGAAAAATCGCAGTTGTATTGCACGGCGAATATATCATGGCGGGCGGGAGAGCGAGGACTTCCGCAAGAGAAAATTATGTTCTGTGCGCCACAATCTCCACGCCCCACTTGCAGCTTTCCAAAAGGTAGTTTCTGACCCGTTCTAACTATATGATTTTCAGTACCACTTAGAGGGGTAAAACTACATTTGAGACGAGGAGAAACATCTCAAATGTAGTTTTCCTCATGTCCTATGTGAGTATCCGCGTATGCGGAAGGTTTTTTGAAGTGTGGGGAATGCCTTTTCAAATATAGAGAAAAAGCGCAGTTGTTTCGGATTGCGAAGTTATATCGGCGGTGCCGGAAGATGACTACCTAATATATATAAGGTATCCTGCTCCGTTGTTCGCAAGGCTGGCTGACATACGAAAAGCGTGAAAAGGCATTGCGCGGGAATTAGCCGCGAGAGCCGCCGCAAAATAATTAGCGCGAAGAATTGCGGGATATACATTTGGGACGCTTTAGCTGGGAGGGCCGCTGCCCTCAGCGGCCGCCAGCCGCCGCGAAAGGAATAGAATGGAGTGATGTGTTATGCGTCTCTCTGTCTATCGTGGGGCCTTGGGATTGCAAATTACTTCGCGCTTTGCCTATTGGCCCGGCCGCCGCATAAGAAATAGCGCGGCGAAACGCGCCCGGCGGGGAGTATTTTTCGTAATTCGCTTCTTTGCTTTGCCACTTCGCTCTTAAGCTTTGCATGCTTCCTCTTGGCTTTTGGAAAATTACTAATGGCTTCTTGCAATTCGCTTTTCGCCATTGTTCTCTGAGCCGTTTGTCTACCGCGCAGGGCGGCGGTGGGGCGGCGGGAAGTCAGCGCGCTTTGTGGTGAATCACATCGAGGAGGATGTGCTGCGCAGGGTCGGCCATGGCGCCGTGGTCGTGTCCGTCGAGCTCGTAGAGATGGACGTCAGGATGACCTACGAGCCGGAGCATCCGCGCCATGTAAGCATTCTCCTCATAACGGCCGTAGAGCTCTATCTCGCGGTCGCCCGTGATAAGGTAGACGGGCGGACAGTCTTTGCGCACATGGAAGAGCGGAGCATATTGGTCGACGAGGGGCTGCAGAGGGCCGTAGCCGTGCATCTTGCGGTAGGAGAAGTGGCTGATCATCTGGCCGCTGAAGGGCACGAGAGCGGCGATACTGTCCGCGTCGACGCCGTATGCGCCCAGCCATTTCTTGTCGAGCCCCACCATCATCGTCAGATAACCGCCGGCGGAGTGACCGGAGACATAGATGCGGTGCGGATCGCCGCCGAGGCTCGCGGCGTGACGGAATGTCCAGGCTACGGCTGCGGCTGCGTCGGTGATGGCGCTGTCCACGGGCACACGCGGCAGCAGACGATAGTTGGCCGTAACGATGATGACGCCCTGCTCCTTAAGCCGCGCGGGGATGTCCTTGCTGCCGCCCGTCAGACCGCCGCCGTGAAACCAGACGACAACGGGGCAGCCGGTCTTGTCCTTGGGGCGGTAGACATCAAGCTTGCAGCGCTCGCGGGCGTAAGCGTCAGTGGAGGGCGAGTAAGCGATGTCCTTGGTCAGTTCGTAGCTGACCTTTTTCTGCTGTGCGCTCGCCTGAGTGCTGCAGAGGGCGGCGAGGGCGATGGTAAAGGCGATGAGTAAGTTTCTTATCATTGTTGTCGGTATTATGCGGCGCCTTGGTGGCGGCGCTGCGGTCAGGTTCGCGCCGCTCGGGCGCGTGAGGCGGCTATGGGCCTTGTTAGGAGAGGTAAAAGTAGCAATAATAATTGAATAATGGGGCGCCGGCGGCGGGAAAGTCGCATTTATCTCAGATAAGATACGGAGGAGTAGCGGGGCAGAGGGAGAGCTTTATCGGAATGAGGCTTTCTTTATTCCGTGAGATGCGGAGCGGCGCGGGCGCGGGGAATGCGCCGGCGCCGTAGTGCGGCAGGAGGCGAAGGATGAGCCGTGCCGAAGAGGGGCGGTCAGAACCTGCGCCACCAGCTCTTCTTGCGCGGCTGCAGGGCGCTGTAGTCCTCGCTCGTGATGTCGGCGTAGGTGCGATTGTTCTTGATCATGTCGTAGATTACGCCCCAGTCGGGCAGTCCGCCGAGGTTGTGATCGTCGATAAATAGGTCCACTCTGAGTTTGCGCGAGTAGTCGGGCTTGTCGGGAGTCTCCTCGGGATAGTTCTTGTTTACGGCGAAAAAGCGGAGACCTCTCTCCTCGCACCATTTGATGGCGTCCTCGAGATACTGGCCCTCGCGGGCGGTGTTGAGCACCAGGATGTGCCCATCCTCCATGAGTTTCTTGAGCGTCAGGACGGCGAAGGGCTTCTCCTTGCCTATCTGCGGGTATTTGTGCTCCACGATCGTTCCGTCGAAATCAACTGCTATTTTCATTATCTCAGATATTTCTTTTTTCCGTTTACTATGTACAGGCCTCTCTGAGCGCTCTCGTCGCCCGGGCATCTGAGGCCGTCGATGGTGTATATTACAGGATGCTGCGCGCTCTCCCGAACGGGCGTCACGGCTGTGATGGCGTCGCCGCCGATCCTCAGCGCGCTCGCTGCAGCGGGGCTCAGCAGCCATCCGCAGCGGGAAGGCAGGAGCCAACTGCCCGCGGCAGCGGCGGCGAAGGTGATGCCGTCGGGGCAGAGGAAGAGGAATGTCCCCTCCGTCTCGTCGGGGATGAAGCGCGTGAGGGTGCCGAACATCTGTCCCTTCTGGCGCGGGAGAACGGTGGGCGGCACGGGCTCGTCGGCGCGGGCCGTGAAGGTGAGCGTGCGGTAGGCGCCGTCGCCCGTGATGCGCACGATGTACGGCCGGAGGGCTTCGATGCTGGTGACAGAGTCGAGCGTGATCGTGCCGTCGCTTATGGAGGCGGGCGTGAACACCTGCATGCCCTGGGGAATGCTCTCCGGGGTGAAGGGCAGGCAGAGCGTGCTCCATCCGAGGGTGGGGAAGGTGCGTGTGTAGCTCAGCATGCCGCTGCCGGGGCTCAGAGCGCACGGCGTGACGAAGGCGGCGGGGTCGCTCAGGGCGAGCGGGGCTGTCAGGCGGGCTGTGCCGCCGCTGTCGACGGCTATGATGCGGCCGGAGCGCGGGGCGCGGGCGGCGTCGGCGCTTCTCATGAGCAGCAGGCACGAGGCGGGAATGTCCGCGAGCGAGTCCGGCATCTCGGTGGGCAGCATGGCGCCGGTCATGTCTATCGAGGTGACGGCGGAGTCGGCATATGTCCTGATGAGGGCGGGAGTGCAGTGGCCCGTGAGGCGCAGTGCGCCGTCGGCGGTGCGCTCGGCGGAGATGTCGGAGAGGAGAGGCGCGAGGTATGTGCGGCTGTAGCGCGAAGCGTCATAGGAGGCGGCGGGGATGAAACCGAAAGCGAGTGTGCTGCGCCGCCCGCTGCGGTGAGAGAGCAGTACCAGCAGCAGCGTGTCCCCCTGATGCGCGACGGCGATAGCGCCGTGCGAGATGGTGAATGGTTCGTCGGGCCGGCCGGCGCTGAGAGCGGTCATGCAGGTAGCATCATCGGAGCCGCCCACTGCGAGATAGCGCCCCGCAGAGTCGCGCAGACGGAAACCGCCCGCAGGGTCGTCCTCGCGCGTCCAGTGCATGTAGGCGGCGGTAAAGACTACGGCCGAGTCGGCAAAAGTGCAGCCGCGGGCACGGGCGTAGCAGAGAAATCCGGCGGCGTCGGTAAGCGCAGCGGCAGCAAAGGTCTCGCCCCCGCTCTCAGCCATGATAGCCACGTCAGCGCCCGCAGCGGCCATGTCAGCGCTCGCGGCGGCGGTTTCGGCGCTCTCTGCGGCGATGCCGGGTATTGCGGCGGCGGCACGGGGGCTCGCCGGGGCGCGCACTGCGCTCAGGAGCAGGGCTATCAGTATAGTGGCGGCGGTTCTCATCATTGTTTGCAAAATTAGCAATTATCTCGTAATCCGGAGACTCCTGCCGCGGCCGTCCTGCATGGAGAAGAATTATTCTATTCTCATAAATGCTTTTCTCGTCTCATAAATGAATTCCGCCTTCTTCGCCGGGGAGAATTTATTCGTCCTTTCGCCTTGCGCCCTGGTGGGCCGAAAGCCCACGGCGTATAGCTATAATCTGCGACATGACGAAATGCCTTGCGCCTGCGAGGCCGAAAGGCCCGCCGGAGGACCGCTTTTTTTATACACAAGTCATATTTTTAAACAATAACGTGGGCAAAAAGCAAAAATATCGTAACTTTGCAAGCATCGTGTTACTATAACTTTTCTGACATAATGACCATCTTAAACAAAATGTTGGGCTTTGACCCGCGTACCATGAAGGCCGGCACGGAGATAATGGCCGGCGCGACGACTTTCTTCACCATGTGTTACATTCTGGCGGTCAATCCGTTCATCCTCTCCAAGACGGGTATGGACCAGGCGGCTCTGTTCACGGCCACAGCGCTTGGTTCGGCCATCGCCACCATCCTGCTGGCCCTGATGGCGCGACTGCCGTTCGCTCAGGCGCCCTCCATGGGGCTCAATGCCTTCTTCGCCTTCACCATCTGCGGCGCGATGGGCTATTCGTGGCAGCAGGCGCTGGCCATCTCGCTCGTGGAGGGTGTGATCTTCATCCTCATCACGGTCATCAAGCTCAGAGAGTATATCCTCAACGCCATTCCCATCAATCTGCGCCGCGCTATCTCGGTGGGCATCGGCATGTTCATCGCCTTCATCGGTCTTAAGAACGCTAACATCATCGTGTCCAATCCCGAGACCTTCGTCAGCCTCGGCGCATTCACCCATGTCTCGGTGCTGGGCATCATCGGTATCCTGCTCAGCGGCATCCTCATGGCGCGCAATGTCAAGGGCGCGCTCTTCATCAGCATCATCATCACCACCCTCATCGGCATCCCGATGGGCGTGACGGTGATCCCCGACCACTGGATTCCCGTGTCGATGCCGCAGAGCCTGGACCCCATCTTCATGCAGTTTGACTTCTCCGGCCTGCTCAATTACAAGACCGCCATCGTCATCATCTCGCTGCTGCTGGTCAACATCTTCGACACCATCGGCACGCTCGTGGGCCTGGCCTACAAGGCCGGCGTCGTGCGCCCCGACGGCAGCATTCCCCGCGTCAATCAGGCCATGCTGAGCGACGCCATCGGTACGACCTGCGGCGCATGCCTCGGCACAAGCACCCTGACCACCTACGTGGAGAGCGCCACGGGCATCGCAGCCGGCGGCCGCAGCGGCATGACGAGCCTCACGGTGGGCATATTGTTCCTCCTGTCGCTCTTCCTCTCGCCCATCTTCCTGCTCATCCCGGGTGTGGCCACGAGTGGCGCTCTGGTGATGGTCGGTGTGCTCATGCTCGACAGCGTGAAGCTCCTGGACATCAAGAATGTCAGCGACGCCTTCCCCGCCTTCATCACGATGATCACGATGGTGCTCTGCTACAGCATAGCCGACGGCATCTTCCTCGGCATCCTCTCCTACGTCATCATCAAGTGCTTCACGGGTCAGCTGAAGGACCTCAACGCGACGCTCATCATCCTCTCCGTCATCTTTATTCTCAAATTCATCTTCGGATAATTCTGTGAGGAGAATGATTTTCCTGCGGAAATAATACAGGCTCCGCAAATAGCACATACACAGAAGGCGCATGACCCGGGTCATGCGCCTTCTGTGTATTATCCCCGCGGGAATGCCGCCGACCCAACGGCCGCCAGCCGCCGCATATGGTATAGAAGGGTATAATGCGCAATGCGACATTCTTCCTGTTGTGAGTCCCATGCTTAGCTATTTACTTCGCGATTTGCCCTTTTGGGCATGCGGCCGCTGAGGGCAGCGGCCCTCCCAGCTAACGCCGCGCACAACAATCTGCTCGCCGGCATTCGCGGCGTTCCCATAAGGCGGTTTTTGGGCCCTTTCTAACTATATGGTTTTCAGTGCTCCGCAAAGGCCAAAACTACATTTGAGACATTTTGAAACATCTCAAATGTAGTTTTCCTCAGGTCCTATGTGAGGATCCTGTTATGCGGGAGCGTTTTTTCGATAAGCGGAAAAAAGGTTCGGTATTCGTATGGCAAAATCAGATCGGCCGTACAGGAAGATGACAACATACAGATGTAAGATTCGTGTACTGCAAATGCGCGGATTATAGCCGGGAGGGCCGTTGCCCACAACGGCTGCCATCCGCTGTAAGTGAGAGCGCGCGAAGGATGGCGCGATATACATTTGGGACGCTTGAGCAGGGCGCGCTGCGTAAGCATACGAAAAGCCCCGGCTGCCGCAACGGGCCGCCGGGGCTTTATGGGATGATGTTGCGCGGGGGCAGCGTGACGGGTTACAGTTTCTCGAAGCGCGCCGCCCAGCCTCCGCCGTTCTTCATGGAGATGCGGAGCGTAGAGGAGGCGTCTACTTCCTGCTCCGTGCGCTTGTAGTCCTCCGCATTGCGGTTGGCGTTGACGCCGTCGGCTACGATGACGGCCTTGTAGCGGCCGCTGCCGAGGAAGGAGAGCGGCAGGGTGATGTCGCGGCCGTCCCAGTTGTTGAGCGCACCCACATACCAAGTGCTGCCCTTGCGGCGTGCGCCGACGATATACTTGCCCACTTCGCCCTGCAGTGTCTTGGCCTCGTCGAATACGGTCGGCACCTTGGCGATGAAGTCGGTGCACTGCTGATTCTTCTCATACTGGTCGGGCGTGTCGGAGAGCATCTGCAGCGGTGAGTCGTAGACGATGTACATGCCCATCTGGTGGGTGCGTGTGCCCTGGCTCATCGGTTTGTCGTTCACGGGATGATAGGCATACTTGGTGGCGTTCCTCATGGCGCCGGGCGTGTAGTCCATCGGGGCGATGATCTGGCGGATGTAGGGGATCATGGCGTCATAGCCGGGCATATTGCCGTCGAGGGTGCCGTTCTTGCCCTGCTGCCACTTGCACTGCTCCAGGCCCCTCACGCCCTCGCAGGAGAGGATGTTGGGGTAGGTCACCTGCAGGCCCTTGAGCTGCATGCCGTGGTAGTCCACTGCGAGGTGATTGTCGGCAGCGGTCTGTGTGATGCGGCGCATGGAGGACATGACATACTGGTCGTTGGCGTTGATGAAGTCTATCTTGAGGCCCTTCACACCCCAGCTCTTGTAGAGCGGGAAGGCCTGCTTCATATACTGCATGCAGTCCTTCCACATGAGCCATATGATGACGTCCACGCCCTTGGAGGCGGCGTAGCGGCATATCTCGGGAATGTCGCAGTCGGCCTTGTACTTGAGGATGTTGCCGTCCTTCCAGCCGTCGTCGATAATGATGTATTCGAGCTTGTTGGCTGCCGCGAAGTCGATGTAGCGCTTGTAGGTGGGTGTGTTCATGCCGCTGGCGAAGTCAGCGCCCGTGATGTTGAGCGCGTTCCACCAGTCCCACGATACCTTGCCGGGCTTTACCCACGAGAAGTCGCCCTTCGAGGTGCCGGCGCAGAGCTTCTGGACTATGGCGCAGTCGGCCAGCGCAGGGTCATTGTCCACGATAACGGCCACCTTCCAGGAGAGCGCCTGACGGCCGCCGATGCGGGCGATGTAGTCCTTGCGGAAGAGATTTACAAAGTTGTCGTAGCCCTGACCGTTGAGGTTGGAGTTTTTGAGGTCGGGATAGCCGGCGAATTCACCCCTGAGGCCATTGCCATGGGAGAAGTCGGAGTGGATGTACATGCCGGGATAGTCCAGGTCGCCCACGTCGGTCACAGCCACCTTCACGCCGCCGCCCATGTCGGCCAGCAGCGGCAGGATGCTCAGTTTGTCAGAGGGCATCTGCGAGATGGGCGCCTCGTTATAGTACGACTCAAACGAGCAGGAGTATCTCTCGCCGCCGCAGTTCTCCGTCACCCAGGGAATCCAGGCCTTGGCGTCGCCCGTGAGATTGTACTGCACCATCTCGTTCTTCACATTGACCGAATCCCTGCCCGCCGAGACGAAGCGGTAGGCCACTGCATCGTCGTAGACTCTGAACTCGGCCGTGTACTTGCCGCCCTTGAGCGAGAGGCTCTCATACTGGTCGCGCACGGTGGCGTTCTTGTAGTTGACAGTCTTGATGGTGCGGTCTACCTTCGCGGTCTTGCCGCCCGTGGCTCCGGGGCCCCAGACGCTGCCGTCCGTGAGCGTCACGGAGGCTACTGACGGCGCGATGATCTCACGCCCGCCCAGCGAGGCGCTCCATGTGAGCTGGCTCCCCGTGTTGACTGTCAGGACGAGCTTGCCCGAGGGAGACTTGAGCGTGTAGGTCGAAGCATCCGCCATGCCCACGCCGATGAGCGCGGCGGCAGAAAGAATCACTTTGAATAGTTCTGTTTTCATTAAAAGGAAGTTTTATCGTAAATGTATGATGATCTCATGATATCCGGAGCCGCTCTCCGGGACCCGCACGAGCCCCGCGGAGGCGCAGATGAGGCTACAGCGCGGCTCACTGCAAATTTAACGATAATATTTCTGCCCGGCAAAGAATCACCGCGCAAATATTAAGAGTCATTATGCTAAACGGAAAATCATATAAAATGAGTATATTTGCAAATTATAAATACAAGAATATGAAACTATCCCACAATGCCCTCCGCGGCGCAGCCGTAATCGCCGTGATTCTCACCACCGTATTGCTTCCCTCGTCGTGCGACGACAATGTATGGCGCGCCGCCAACTGGTTCTCCGGCTCCTGGTATACCACGAGCGACGACGGCTACTACATGACCCGCCTTGACCTTTACGATGACTTCACGGGCACCATCACGCAGTATGACGGAAACACGATCACCGACTACGCCCGCTTCCAGTGGGAGGCCACGCGCCACACCATCGTGTTCTACTACACCGACCGCGAGCCCGAGCAGTGGGACATAGACTTCGACGGCCGCAACGCCTTCCGTCTGTATCTCGGGGACGGAGATTATGCTCTCTTTGTCCGCGACTATTGATTCTGGCACGGCCTTTGCAAACTTTGTATATTACATTCTAAAAACAATCGATATGGAAACGACAGTGACAAAAGACAATTTTGATGCTCTCCTCGCCGGAGGTAAACCGATGATGGTAGATTTCTACGCCGACTGGTGCGGCCCATGCCGCCACATCATGCCGTTCGTAGCCGAGATAGCCGAGCAGTATGCCGACAAGGCCGTCGTAGGCCGTTGCAACGTTGACGAGAACGGCGATCTGGCTGCGCGCTTCGGCATTATGTCCATTCCCGCCATCCTCTACTTCAAGGACGGCAAACTGGCCAATACCATCGTCGGCGGAGTGCCCAAGCAGCAGCTCGAGGACGCGCTCAAGGCCATCCTCTGAGCCATCTCTTCCGACCCACATCCTTCAGGCTGTGTCCCCGCGGGCACAGCCTGAACTGTTTCCGGCCCTCCCGACGGATCCCATACGCTCCCGTGAGGGCCTTTCTACATTGCCGTTTCCCCCGTCCCGCCCGCCGCGCGATACGCCTGCGCGCATATATATTATAAGGCGTATTCCCGGGGCCGTAAGGTATATTTTCCGGGCTTTTAAAGTATATTCCCGGGACCGTTCGTACGGCATTTTCGACCCTCTGTAAGTTCTTATAAATCAGCGCCCGCAAAAGGCCAAAATTACATTTGAGACGTTTTCTACTACATGGGACGTAGTTTTACTCACATAGGACATAGTTTTTCAGTTGTGCGGAATGCTTTTCCGCCGGTAGCGGAAAGAAGGTATTCTGACCCGGTAAATCCGCCTTTTCATCCAACATATCTCTCCCGCGGGGCATACACGGCGGCTGTGGAGCGCCATTTGCGCCGCCTTATGCCGCGCCGCACGGTGCTTGAGGCGGTTTATATTCGGCGCAAAGGGCTGAGGGTATTGAAAAATTACTAAATTTGCCTCATATAAAGTGAGGCAGATGAAATATTCCGTAATCATACCCGTCTACAATCGCCCCGAGGAGCTCGACGAACTGCTCGGTTCCATCGCCGCGCAGCCGCGACCCGACGCCGAGGTGATCGTGGTGGAGGACGGCTCGGCCGTTACGAGCCGCGAGGTAGTGGCGCGCTACGAAGACAAGTGCAACCTTCAGTATATCACCGAGGAGAACGCCGGTCCCGCCATGGCGCGCAACAACGGCGCCGGCCACGCCACCGGCACATGGCTCATCATCTTGGACAGCGATGTCGTGCTCCCGCCGCATTACTTTGAGGCGCTGGACAGCGGCATCGAGAGCCTGAAGCCCGACGCCTTCGGCGGGCCCGACCGCGCCGCCGACTCCTTCACGCCCATCCAGAAAGCCATCAGTTACTCGATGACCTCCTTCTTCACCACCGGCGGCATCCGCGGCGGCAAGAAGAAGATGGACAAGTTCTTCCCCCGCTCCTTCAACATGGGCATCCGCCGCGACGTCTACGAGAAGCTCGGCGGATTCTCCAGGATGCGTTTCGGCGAGGACATAGACCTGAGCTACCGCATCGTGGAGGCGGGCTACAGGACGGCGCTCCTGCCCGAGGCGTGGGTATGGCACAAGCGCCGCACCGACTTTCGCAAGTTTTTCCGCCAGGTGTTCAACTCCGGCATTGCGCGCATCAACCTCGCCATACGCCACAGGGGGACCATGAAACTGGTGCACATGCTGCCGGCGGCGTTCACCGTGGGCTGCTTCGTGCTGCTGGTGGGCGAACTGTTCTGCCGCTGGAGCCTGCTGCCGCTGCTGCTCTACGCGCTGCTCGTCTTCGCGGGCTGTCTCGCCCAGAGCCGCAACCTCAGGGTGGCCCTCCTCGCCGTGCCCGCGGCTTTCATCCAGCTCGCAGGCTACGGACTCGGCTTTCTGACCGCAGCTTTCAGGCGTTATGTACTAAGGAGCAAGGAATATGAGGCCTTCCGGGAAAATTTCTACAAATAACCTCCCTCCCACGGGGCATGGCGCCGCCGGGGCAGGCATGCCGGAGCGCGCGAAACCCGTGCTGGCGGTCATAGCCCGCAACACGCTCGCCGCGATGGGCCTCGCCGCGCTCATCGAGGAGGTGATGCCGATAGCCGAGACACGCATCTACAGCGCGCTCTCCGAGGTGAGCGCGGAGATGAGGCACAGGTGTTTCCACTTCTTCATATCGATGGGCACGCTGATGGAGGCGCCGGAGTTCTTCCGCCGCAACATGGCCAAGACGATCGTCATCACCGAGGGCGGCGGGCACGGAGTGACGCCGCAGGGCTTCCGCACGCTCGACGCCACGCTGCCGCGCGGCGCGCTGCTCAAGAGTTTCCTGATGATGGAGCAGGCTGCTCACGGCGGAGGGCGACGTCTGCCCGAGGAGGTACGCACGCGCGCGCTGCCCGATGCCGGCGGCGGGACACCGCTCACAAGAAGAGAGACACAGGTGCTGGGGGAAATAGTGCGCGGCTATATCAATAAGGAGATAGCCGCCCATCTGGGCATCAGTCTGACCACCGTCATCACCCACCGCAAGAACATCGTCGCCAAGCTCAAGGCCCACTCCGTCGCGCAGCTCACCATCTACGCCGTGACAAATGGCATAGTGCGCCCCGAGGAGATCTGAGAGGCGCCTGCGGGGCGGAGCTACAGCGCCAGTTCGAGCCCTATCATCACGTTCGTCCCGTCGGTGAGCGGCGAGTTGAGGTAATAGTATCGCGGGCGGTAGTTGAGCAGATTGTCGAGGGTGAGATTGAGCCTGAGATGCTTTGAAAACCGATTGCACACAAACAGTTTCCACATCGTATAGGCGGGGTAGTGGACGGAAGTCATGCCCTGCGAGATATCGTAGTAGTTTATGTATTCCTTGTTGTCCATAGACGAGAGGAGACGCCCGTCGAGCGCTATGTCAAGGCCGTAGCGCGGCGAGAAGTCGCGGCTCCAGTCGATGTGGCCCGTGAGGGAATGGCGGCGTGAGGGAAGGTACGGGCTGGCCAGCGCTTCGCCGTCGCGGGAGCGCATGGTCTGCTCGTGGACATAGGCGTAGGAGAGGCGCGCGCTCAGTCTTCGGCTCCAGCGGGCCCGCGCCGAGGCCTCGATGCCCGAGACGAAGAAGCGGCGGATATTGACGTAGGGCAGGCGCGGCGTGAGTTCGTCGGCCGAGGCGTAGTAGGGATTGCCGGAGGTGATCTTGTTGCGCACGCTGTTGCAGTAGCCGTTGAGCAGGAAGCTGTAGCGGCCGCGCGTGTATTCCATGGAGAGATTGAAATTATGGCTTGTCTCGGCGCGCAGGCGGGGATTGCCCTCGATAGTCCAGATGCCCATCATGTCAAAGTTGTAGTACATCTCTTTGAGCGTAGGTGCGCGGAATCCCATGCCGTAGCCGAAGCGCACATTGAGGTGGGGCAGCGGTGTGTGGCGGAGGCTGACCTTGGGCGTGAGGCGATTCATGTCGCGGTCGGGGTAGTAGTCGTAGCGCAGGGCCGCCACTATCTCCCAGAGGTAGTTGATGCGCATGTCATACTGGGCAAAGGCGTCGGCGCTCTTGTCGCTGCGGCGCGCGGGAGAGAGCTTGGTGTTGAGGAGATAGTCGTAGAGAAAGTCGGCGCCGGCTGTCAGCACGTCAGCTCCGATGTTGCGGTTGTAGAGCAGGCGCACGGCGTTCTGCACGTCGGAGTAGGAGCGCACATCGAGCCCCTGCTGCCGGAGATAGGAGGATTTGTCGTACTGGTCAAAGCTCCAGGCGGCCTCGAGAGAGCTCTTCCTGTCCACAGTCCACACTGTGCGCAGCCCGGCATTGAAGTCGCGGTAGCGTTCGGGCGTCTCGCGGCTCCGCTCTGTCTGACGGAAGAAATAGCCCGCGCGGCCTGAGAGGCGCAGCGAGGGAGACAGGCGGTAGCTGAGGCGGTCGTCGAAATGCCATGTTTTGTCGCCGAACACGGTAGATACCACCCGGGCTTTCGCTCCTGCGTCGCTGCTCAGGGAGTAATTGTCCTCCGCGCTGCGCAGCAGGGAGAAGGTGTTGCCGAGATGGCTGTCCGCTGTCTCAAGCCGCGCGCTGTAGCGCTGCGAGTCGTGACGGCCAAGGCGCGCTGCAATGGTCACACCGAGCGGTTTCACTATCTCCTTAGTGATAATATTGATGACGCCGCCGGCTGCATTGCTGCCGTAGAGAGCCGAGGATGCGCCCTTGACGATTTCGATGTGGTCGATGTTGAGAGTCGAGAGGCGCGAGAAATCTACGTCGTCCATCGTCTCGCCCGCGAGGCGTTCGCCGTCTACCAGCAGCAGGACGCTCTGACCGCCGAAGCCGGAGAAGTTGAGATGCACCTGCTGATTCTGCGCATAGGTGAACTCGACGCCGGGCAGCACCTGCGTGAGCAGTTCCCTGATGTCCGTGGCGTCGGAGAGGCGTATGTCCTCCTGCGAGATGACCTGCGTGAGCACGGGAGTCTTGAGCAGCGGCTTGGGGGAGCGTGTGCCGGTGACCACCACCTGTCTGAGCTCCGGCATGACGAGCGCCGAGTCGCCCTTCTGCTGCGCCGCGGCCACGGCGGAGGTCATGAGCGCCAGAGAGAGCGCACAGAGCTTCAGGGAGAATGGTCTTGGCAGCATGTCAGTAGGGGAAACGGTATTCTATGGTGAGCTTGCACTTGGTGCCGGCTGAGTCCATGTAGCTCTTTAGCCTCAGCGCGGCGCAGCGACCGTCGGGAAGGCGCAGGATAAAGACATGGCCGTTGTAGGTGAATGTGGGCGGAATGGGCGGGATGTTGACCGTGAGCCAGGAGGAGAGCACCTGATTGATCTTAATGCCCTCGGAGCCCATCAGACAGGAGAGCATCGCAGTGCGGTCGGTCCATACATCCCTCTCCGACCATGTGTCCGCCTGGAACTGTGCGTCGCGGAATGCCGCACTGCTGTCCGGGAGCTGGGAGAGCGAGGTGTAAGAGGTCTCATATACCGCGCAGCCGTTGGTGCGCACATTGTCGCGGTGGACGGCAAAGGTCCAGTGGGGCGGCTCCGCCTGCGAGGCGGTGGGGCGATAGGAGCGCCGCTCATAGACCGAGAGACCCTTGCCGAAGATGTCAAACCAGTAGGTGTAGATGCCCGCGCTGTCGGCGGGCACGGCCTCCACGCTGTCGCGCGGTATGGGGCGAGCATCGTGGGTCCTGAGCGCGCGGTAGAGAGCCGCACTGTCGCCCGAGAAGCGCAGGGTGAGGAGCGAGTCGAGGTCCACGTAGTACCAGTAGTCCCAGTCGGCGGCGTCGATGTATATCTCGTCGGCCTTCAGGCGCTGCTCTCCGCTGTCCGAGTCATTGTCATAGATGCCGGAGAATACGCCCTCGCACGACGTCAACGCCACAGCCAGCGCGCCGCACACAAGGACGGCGGCCCGGCGGCCCCACTCTGCCATTGCCCGCACGGCTTACTTGCTGGTGCCCCTGAATGCGGTCACTATGTCAAAGGGCATCTTGCCGTAGCGGTAGGTCTTGTCCACCCTTACGCGGCCCGAGCCGAGCGGTGTGATGCGCACATAGCCCGAGGTGAGCGTGTAGTCGCTGTCCATCGTCGTCATGCCGTGGCTGACACACTTGACATGGGCCACAGCGCCGGCGCCCTCCAGGTTGAGGTAGAATGTGCCGGTGGTCTTGTTGTAGGGGATATTCTTGATGGTGAGTGTGCCCTGCGTGACATCGCCTATGAAGGTCGAGGCGTAGGTTACCTCATTCTCGGTGAGCGTGACGCTGCTGTCGCCCGCCGAGGTGATGACATAGCGGCAACCCGCTGTCTCGTAGGGGCCGTATGTGCCGCCGATGGTCAGGGTGTCCGTGCCCGTGTAGGTGCCTGCTACTCTGTCGGCCACCGAGGGCGTGTCGTCGTTGTTGTCGCTGCTGCACGCCGTAAAGCCCAGCGTGATCGCCGTCAGGGCGATGCTGAAAAAAAGGATGGATTTTCTCATTTTAATGATGTATTTTTACTGTGCAAAAGTAGGTAAAGCCGTCCTCATGGGCAATCCTCATTTATTATGAATTTGTCAAAGCCGCCGCGCTTGCCTCCGCGGAATGGAAAAAACGGAGAAATAATTTGGTGGGGATAAAACAAATGACTATTTTTGCAGTCGCTAAACCGAGCAAGCCGCATTTATTTGTATTTTGAAATAGAAATTTTACAACAAGCGAACTTCGCTCAACGGAGAGGCAGAACTTTGTAGCCGTTCGCAAGGGAGATGTGAGAGTCTGCATAGTTCGATCCGCTAGCTCAGCTGGTAGAGCACAACACTTTTAATGTTGGGGTCATGGGTTCGAGCCCCATGCGGATCACCAGGAGGGAAGCTTTGAGCTTCCCTTTATTGTTTTCTGGCCGCGCAGTCCCGTTTTCAGAAACCGTGTTACCTACGCTCTTTATTTCCTCTGCCTTTTTCCGATGCGCATATATATAAATGTATGTGTCTTATAATTTGTCTCTGCTCTTCCGAAATCCGCCGTGTATGCGATATCATGCGTATCAAACAATGTATGGCGCAAACCTATAGCACTACTATGTGACTCATCTAATAGTTTTACGCAGTTTTTTTGCATCCGTAGCAGCGGTAACAAGTTTCTCTTTGCCGTCAACGGTGAGCTTTATATCAAATTTTATGTCTTTCGCCATACTATATCTCAATAATTTGTACATTTGCGTGAAATCTATATCGCAACAGCCATGAGGAAGTCAGAAAACAGAATTAAAGGTATTTGTAGCCTATCCTGTCTACTGGGATTTATCTTTACAGGTTTGACAGTCATATCCTTTTATTGTTGCAGTTTATTTGGAACTATGTTCTGCGCTTCTGCGGCCGTAGCTTGCTTAGTAATCAATGTAATTATATCTCTGTTTTTCCATGATGATGATGGCATCGGCTTCCAGGATATTATCGACAACGATTTCTAAACCTTTTTAATGGCCGGACGATAGTGACTCAGGCCGATTTTTCAGCCTTTTCAACATATTGAAAATCAGTGTCTGCGGAAGGCCAAAACTACATTTGAGACGTTTTCAACTACCTCAAATGTAATTTCCCTCAGGTCCTATGTGAGTATCATGGTGAGCGGGAAGGTTTTCTTGTTTCGCTATGGCGGAGTTTGCCGGTAGCGCAAAAAATCGCTACGCTACTGTTCTCCGAAATAGACAGAGCCCTTTGTTGGGAGACGTGTGCTGTTTCCGGTGCCATAAGGGGCGGAAAAGCTCCTCCCGAGGCAAAATTTGTTATGCAGCATGCGCAGAAGGAAGCATTTCTTTTGTTTATTTTGGATAACTATAGAGAAATTCATAACTTCGCGCTACATTCCTCTCTTTGTGCAAGTGCGCCGTGCGATACGCGGCGCGGAGGTGTAGGTCAGTAAGTATGAAATAACTAACAGATAGTATGAGAAGATATTTTTACCTCGTTACGGCCAGAAGGCTGCTGGTGGCGCTCTCTGCGATGTGCACCATGGGCGTGAGCGCGGCGGTTCAGTCGGGCCGGATATACCGCATCAGTTTCTCGCAGGCCGACGGGCGGACGCTGTTCCCGCAGAACTCGAAGCCCGACGCCAATACCGCCGTTCTGGCGTGGACCAACACCGGTGTGCCGGCGCAGCTGTGGACGGCCGAGAGCACGGGCGACGGCACCTTTACGCTCCGCAACGCCTACACGGGCGGCTACCTCGGTCTGCCGGGCTCGCCGACCACGGCCTCCAGGCTTGTGCAGCTCAGTACGGCGACAGCCAATGCCCGGTGGACCATCACCGAGTCGGCGGAGAAGGCCGGCGTCTACTCCATCACACAGAAGACCACGCGCGCCACCTTCGCCCTGACGCTCGCTGCCGACTCCGACGGCGCCCGACCGACGCTCACCGAGATCGCCGACGTCGCCGCGCCCTCCGCGGAGCAGCAGTGGGCCCTCACCGAGTGCACGCCCGGCGATCTGACCCTTACGCGCGAAGTAAGGGCCGCAATGGGCGAGAGCTTCCTTAAAAATAATTTCCGCAAACGCTCCAACGGTTACTATTCCTTCGGCAATGGCGGATGGGGCGAAGCGGAGACGCTCGAGACAATGCTCGACGCCTACGAGACTTCCGGCGACAAGCGCTACCTCGACGCATTCGAAAAGGCCTACAACTATTTCATCCACTGCGTGGGGACCAACTGGCTCATCCTCAAATACGACAACGACTACAACTGGTTCGGCCACGATTTCAACGATGATGTGATGTGGATGATCATCGCCGCGGCGCGCGCCTACCACCTCACGGGCAAGGTGGCTTACCTCAATCAGGCCCGCACCAACTTCGACGCCATCTACAAGCGCGGCTATGACCAGTGGGGCATGATGCGCTGGGCCATGCAGAGCGGCAGCGCCAACGGCACCAACTCCTGTATCAACGGCCCCACGGAGGTAGCCGCCTGCTACATTGCCATGGGATGCAGCGGCAAGACGCTCCGCGACAAATATTACAACATAGCCCGCAGCCTCTACGACAAGCAGCGGCGGTTCCTCTTCAATTCCGCCACGGGCGAGGTGTACGACGCATTCTCATGGAATACGGAGACCAACATGCCCGGAGGCTACAACAAATGGGTGTCGACCTACAACCAGGGCACGATGCTCGGCGCGGCCGTCATGCTCTACGACCATTTCGGCGACGCCATCTACAAGAGCGACGCCGACAAGATCGTGGCCTGCACCAGGAGCCGCCTCTGCGACAGCTACGGCATCGTTAAGGTCTGCCAGAACGTGAGCGGTACATACTGCGGCTTCAAGGGCATCCTCATGCGCTACCTGCGCCGCTATGTCACCGACATGCAGCATCCCGGGACGGCAGACTGGCTCCGCGACAATGCTCTCCGCGCATACAACAACCGCAACTCCTACGGCATAACTACCTCGGCATGGCTCACAAAGGCCACGGAGAACTGGATAACTACCGCCGAGAAGAACGACGACGGCTCTTACAAAAACTTTAAGGACGAGCCCTTCGGCAATTCGACCGCCGTAAGCGCCGCCTTCAACGCTCCTCTCGCCGCCCACGCCATCATGAAGGACGGCAGCAGCCCCATCGAGGCCGAGGACTTCGACTATGTGCGCGGCGTGTATGTCGTGGAGGACACGACGACCCACGCCCTAGGCCTGACAAACGCTGCCAACTCCTACTATACCGTCTACAGCAATGTCAACTTCGGCACCCGCACCATGCGGAGTCTCACCTTCTCGCTCAGGGCCGCCGGCGCGGGATACGCCATAGAGATCTACGCAGACAGCATCGGCGGCAGCCCGCTCGGCTCCGTTGCCGTGCCCAAGGCAGACGCTCTCACCGACATCACGACCGCCATACGCCCCATCGACGGGCAGCACGACATCTATCTCGTCTACCGCAAACGCATCTCCTCGGCCCGTGACTTCTTCCTCGACCGCATGAGTTTCACCACCGACGCTCCCGCGCTCACGGCAGACCTTACCGACGGCGCTGCCATCGTCTCCGCGACCGACTCCCTGAGCCCCGCCGCGCTTTTCGACAACCGCGCCGCCACCACAGTGCTCCGGGAGGGACACAGCGCCACGTTTCTGTTCTCCGCAATAGCTCCTGCTACGCTCGCAGGCTATGCGCTGGCCAACTCGGCCTACGGCAACCGCTGTGACCCGCAGAGCTGGACGCTCTCAGGCCGTAATGAAGGCGGCGAATGGGAGACGATCGACAGCCGCGAGGGTGTGAGCTTCGACACGTCCTGCCGCCTGCTTTCCTACAGCGTCGCCGGCGCGAAGGCTTACAGAAACTTCCGCCTCGAAGTCACTGCTACGGGCGACAGCGTGGGCCTGGGCGAATGGCAGCTCTATGGCACGGCCATTTCCGCCGATGACATTACCGCCGACGGCGGTAAACTGACCGACGGAGACAGCACCGCGATCGACAAGAGCGCCGCGACCAACGGCCACTCCGCTCTCTACGCCTACACTTCCAATGGCAACTACCAGCCCACGCTCTACAGCATCACCGTGACCGACACCGCCAGCGCTCCGAGGGCCTGGACGCTCTACGGATACGCAGACAGGGAGTGGCAGGTGCTCGACAGCCGCAGCGGCGAGAGCTTCCGCGCGGGCGGCTGCACCATGTTTTACCCCATCACGACCACTCTCTCGTGCCAGCGTTTCCGTCTGGAGCTCACCGATGGGACAGAGCGGCAGCAGATAGCCGAGTGGCAGGTCTTTGGTACGCTCCGCAGCAGCGCGCAGCTCTACACCGACCTCACCTGCAGCCTCGGCACCATCACCTCGTCCGACGGCGCTTCGGCCCGGACGCTCGCCGCAGCCATCGATGACGATGCCTCCACCGCCGTGCGCATCAACCGCGGCGAGGGAGAGAACTGGATAGAGTACACATCCCCCGTGCCCATCCGCCTGACGGGCTACAGCGTCTGCGCGGGCAATGATGTCAGCGCCGCTCCCTATTTCTGGCAACTTCTGGCCAGCAACGACGGCGCGGAGTGGACACGCCTCAACATCACCAGCGGCGCCAACCTCCGCACGCGCGGCAAGGTGAGGACCGTGAGCATCACCAACTCCCGCACCTTCACCCACTTCCGCCTCCTCATGACGCGCGCCACGGACCTCTCCGCGACGGCCTACGAGATAGGCGACTTCCAGCTCTACGGCCGCTGCATCGCCGACAGCAGTATCGTGACCGGCGCTACGATGACGGCCGAATTCCCCAACAGCAACACCGCCGAGGATGTGGCCAAGGCCGCCGACAGCAACATCAGTACCAAGTTCCTCTTCAACAGCTATGGCGGCGGATGGCTCACCGCCACGCTCAGCACCCCCGCCTGCGCCAATGTTTACGCTATCAGTTCCGCCAACGACAACGCCTCGCGCGACCCGCAGAGCTGGCAGTTGCAGGGCTCGGACGACGGGGAGACATGGACGACGCTCGACAGCCGCAGCGGCGAGGCCTTCTACAACCGCAACGTCACGCAGATCTACACCTTCAGCAACGCCCGCAGCTACGGTCAGTACCGCCTCCTCATCACCGATAACGGCGGCGACGCGCTCTGTCAGCTCTCCGAGCTGCAGCTCTTTGCGCACGACGAGAGCACCACGGGCATCAGCGATGTAAAGCGCACCACGGGCCGCCTCACGGCCACGGTCACGGACGGCGGCAGCACGCTCAGCGTGACCCTTCCCGCCGCGGCAGTGGTGAGCGTCTATGCCTCCGACGGCACGACGATCCTCTCCCGTAGCCTGCCCGCCGGCAATAGCCGCGTCCGCTTCGCCACCGCAGGCAGAGGCATATATATAATACGCGCCACAGGCATCGCCGGCACGCTCACGACCAAGGTGGTAAAGTGACCGCGCCTCGGCGCTTCGCCCGCGATGAATAGCAGAGGACGGAGGAATGCCACGGCGACGGCGCTCTGTGCTTAGAGAATAATGTATCCTGAGAAATCAGACTTTGCAGGGCTCACCGCGCACGCGATGAGCCCTGCTAATGTTGTATGCCGCGGTTTCTTGGCGGCCGGCCCGAACGCCGGGACTGATTATAAGTGACGGATATTAATATGCGCGGCGATAGCGTCCCAAATGTATATCCCGCAATTCTTCGCGCTAATTCTTTTGCGGCTGGCGGGTCGCACTGCAGCGGCCCTCACAGCTAATTCCCACGCAATGCCTTTTCACGCTTTTCGTATGCCAGCCGGCTTTGCGAACAACGGAGCAAGATACCTTATATATATAGGTAGTCATCCTTCGGCGCTGTCGATATAACTTCGCAGGCCGAAACAACTGGCACTGCCCCCATTTTTGGAATAGGCATTCCCCACACTTCAAAAAACGCTCCCGCATGCTGGGATACTCACATAGGACTTGAGGAAAACTACATTTGAGGTAATTCAAAACGTCTCAAATGTAGTTTTGCCCTTTCGGGAGCGCTGATTTTCAATCTTTTGCAAAGGGGTAAAAACGGCCCTTTTAGAGGCCGCGAGTTTGGGCGAGGAGATTGACAAGCGCGGGAAATAACTGGGAGGGCCGCTGAGGGCAGCGGCCAAGAGCGAATCTGGAAAATCTAATTAGCGACTAAGCTGAGAGGAATGCGTGTCGCGCGTTTTGTCGCGCACTTTCTTATGCGGCAGGCGGCCGCTGAGGGCAGCGGCCCTCCCAGTTAGCGCCGCGCTAAACTATATCGCCGACTTTTCCCAGCCATTTCTTGGGCTGCACAAGTGAACGCGGTGGACACATATCGAGGTTCTCAATCCCCAGCACCGCCGATATAATTTCGCCACCCAAAACAACTGGCGCTGCCCCCCTTTTTTGAAAAGGCATTCTCCACACTTCAAAAAACGCTCTCGCATGCTGTGTTACTCACATAGGACATGAGGAAGAACATGTTTGAGATATTTTAAAACGTCTCAAATGTAGTTTTGGTCTTCCGGGAGCGCTGATTATCATGTATTTACAAAGGTCCCAAAATCGCCTTTTCGAAGTCTTTGTACGGCCTCCGGAAATTGCATAAGATGGCAGTGAAGACCGGATATTCATTTTCCTGAAATACGGTTTGGGGATGCGGGGAAGATCGCGAAACGCATAAAATATGCGCCGTGCGGGAGGGCTTACATGGCAAACGGCGGCGGGATGCGGCAAACTGTGGCCGGAAGGGCATCTTTTTATGTCTTAGAGAAAACAATTCGCCCGGAATTTTTGGCGATAAACAGGAAATTCGATAAATTTGCCGCGAATTGGTCTAATGGTCTATGGGAGAGAAAGGATCGCGCTGAGGTTTTTTCGCAAAACTGTCATTGATTGGAAGCCATTGGTCGGCAATTTAGGAGATTTTGTCGATAAAAAGGGAATATTGCGGGGAGGCGGAAGAGTGCCTCGAAAAGTTTTGCTACTTTTGCACGCAAATTGACGCCTGGGTGCATTTGCCCCTTCTTCGCTACTTATATAACGTTATAATGAGGTTTAAAGTATTATCTTCAGTTTTGTTTGTTATCGCTTTGGTGGTATGCAGTTGTTCTACACCAAAGAACATCGAGTATCTCCAGGACCTTGACTACGGTCAGCTGCAGGACGTGCAGAATGGCAAGGAAATCACCGTTCGCCCCGAGGACAAATTGTCCATCGTGGTCAACAGCCGCGATCAGGAGCTGGCCAAGATGTTCAATCTCCCCGTGCTCGCCAACCGTATCGGCGAGTCGTCGTCCAACTACACCACCTACACACAGAATATGTCGGTCTACTCGGTGGACGAAGACGGCAACATCAATTTCCCGGTGCTCGGCAAGGTGAAAGTGGCCGGCAAGACAAGGATGAAGATAAGGGACGAGATAGAGCAGCAGCTCAAGGATCGCAAACTGGTCAACGACGCTGTGGTCACTGTCGAGTTTGCCAATCTCTATGTCTCGGTGCTGGGTGAGGTCAGCAAGCCCGGGCGCTACAATCTGGACCGCGACAAGGTGACCATCATGGACGCGCTCGGCATGGCGGGCGACTTGACCATCTACGGCCAGAGGGACAGCGTCGTGGTGCTGCGCCGCGAGGGCGACAAGCAGGTGGCCTACAAGGTGAACCTGACCTCGTCGCGCGATCTGCTCGCTTCGCCGGCCTACTACCTCCAGCAGCAGGACGTCATCTATGTGCGCCCCAACGCTACCCGCGTACGCCAGTCTACCGTCAACGGCAATACCATCCGCAGTTCATCATTCTGGATCTCGGTGACCTCACTCGTCGCATCCGTCTGCGCGCTGCTACTCCGTTAACCTTACAATACACACACTACTACGATTATGGAAGAACAAGAAAACGAGATAATAGAGTCTGAGAGCTCGATGTCGTTCAAGGACATCTACAGGCTTTGCCTGGCCAACTGGAAATGGTTCGCCATCTCCGTGGCGTGCTGCCTTTTCTTGGGTGTCATCTACCTGCTGCGCACGGCTCCCGTCTATACACGCACGGCGTCGGTCCTCATCAAGGACGACAACAACAACGGCAGGGGCATCTCCTCCGACATGAACATCTTCTCCGACCTGGGATTGTTCTCCTCCCAGTCGAATGTCAACAATGAGCTTTCGACCATCAAGTCGCCCGAGATAGTGCTCGAGACTGTCCGCCGCCTGCATCTGGATATGAACTATTTCGAGGGCGGCACATTCTACGACAAGGCTCTCTACGGCAAGGACCTGCCGGTGAGGGTGACGATCGTGGGGCTGAGCGATGCCGACGACTGCGGCTTCGAGCTCGAGGTGGACCCCGCCGGCGAAGTGACGCTCTCCGACTGCAAATACAACGGCGAGTCGACGGCTAAATCCGACTACAAGGGCTACCTGAACAAGTTTATCGCCACTCCTTTCGGCCGCGTGCTGGTGCAGCGCAATGACAAGAGCAGCGAGCCTGTCAAGCTGAAGGTTTACCGCGGCGCCATGGTCGCCACCATGCAAGACTACCGCGACCGTCTCGACGCTATGCTCGAGGACAAGAAGGCCACCATCATCGATCTCACCTATCAGGACGTCTCCACACAGAGGGCCGAGGACTTCCTCAATACCCTTATCAATGTCTACAATGAGAGCTGGGTCAAGGACAAGAACCAGATAGCCGTCAGCACTTCCCACTTCATTGACGAGCGCCTCGATGTCATCCAGAAGGAGCTGGGCAGCGTGGACAACGCCATCTCCACCTACAAGAGCAACAACCTCATTCCCGATGTGGCGGCTGCCTCGCAGGTATATATGCAGCAGGCCAGCAGCGCCAACGCCATGCTGGTCAATCTGCGCAACGAGCTCTACATAGCCCGCTACATACACAGCTTCATCACCAACGAGAAGAATGCCAATCAGCTCCTGCCGGCCAACTCGGGCATCGGCAACACCACCATCGAGAAGCAGATAGCCGACTACGACGAGAAGCTCCTCCAGCGCAACAGCCTGGCCTTTAACAGTTCGACGAGCAACCCTCTGGTGCAGGACCTCGACAAGAGCCTCGCCGCTATGAGGGTATCCATCACCGCTGCCGTGGAGAATCAGATCAATGCCCTCAATACACAGATAAGCGGCTACAACAACGAGCAGAATATCTCCAATTCGCAGATAGCGTCCTCGCCTACCAAGACCAAATACCTGCTCCCCAAGGAGCGTCAGCAGAAGGTCAAGGAAGAGCTTTACCTCTATCTGCTGCAGAAGAGGGAGGAGAACGAGCTCTCGCAGGCATTCACCGCCTATAACACACGCGTCATCTCCTCGCCTATGGGCTCCAATACGCCCACCTCGCCCGTGCGCCGCAATGTGTTCCTGCTCGCCTTCCTCATCGGCCTCGTCATCCCGGCGGCCGTCATCATCATCCGCGAGAACATGAACACCACCATCCGCGGCCGCAAGGACGTGGAGGGCCTCACGGTGCCGTTTATCGGGGAATTGCCGCAGGTGGGCAAGCGCCGCCGCATGTCGTGGTCCAAGCTGCTTGACCTGCCCTTCAAGAAGCCCGACAAAGAAGAGGAGGAGAAAAAGGAAGTACTGGTCGAGCCCAACAACAGAAACGTTATCAACGAGGCCTTCCGTGTCATACGCTCCAATGTGGAGCTCATGCTCGGCGCCGGCACCGACAAGAAGGTCATTATGATGTCCTCCATGAACGCCGGCAGCGGCAAGACGTTCGTCGCCGTTAACCTTTCCGCCTGCTTCGCCATTAAGGGTAAGCGCGTCGCCGCCATCGACCTCGACCTCCGCAAGGCCACGCTCAGCAAATATGTCGGCGAGCCGCGTCACGGTGTCACCGACCTGCTCATAGGCCGCGCCGACGACTGGCACGAACTCATCGTGCACCCGGCCAATTGCAAGGAGCTCGACGTCATCCCCGTCGGCACCATTCCGCCCAACCCCTCCGAACTGCTGTTCTCGCCGAAGCTGAACAACATGATCCAGGAGATGCGCGCAGAGTACGACCTCGTGTTCATCGACTGCCCGCCTGTCGGCATCGTGGCCGACTCGAGCGCCATCATGAAGTGGGCCGACCTGACCATCTTCATCATTCGCGCCGGACTCTTCGAGCGCGAGATGCTGCCCGACGTGGACAAGTACTACACCGAGAAGCGCATCCCCAACATGGCCCTGCTGCTCAACGGTACCGAGGCTGTGCGCGGCAGCTACCATCGCTACGGTTACGGCTATGGTTATGGCTACGGTTACGGCTATGGCTACGGCTACGGCAATACGGATGACGGGAGCAATACCCATCATCACCACCATCACAAAGCCTGAGCCGACGATAGGCAGGGACAACGACCGGACAATGCGCGATAACGCCGCGCAGAGGCCCATGCGGAGGTGTGGACGCGGAAAACGAAAGAGAAGCATCGGCGCCTGAGTGCGCTACACGAGCATACTAAAGCCTAACAACTTCGCGCGGAAGAGTCGCAGCAGAACTCCGCCGCGCGAGCAGGCGAAGCCTGAGCCCGAACCGCAAACAAAGGCGCGCGAGTAGCAAATGCCGGCGCGCGAGTAGCAAACAAAGGCGCGCATGTCGGAGCCGCTTGAGCGCGAGTCAGAGTTGCCGCTGCGCGAGTCGGAGCCGCCGCCGCGCGGAGCCGGAATATTAAAGGTCAGAGTCGGGATATTAAAGCCAGAATAAGGAATATAAAAGACTAAATACAGGAATAGGGATAGAGACATGTTCTTCTTACATCACAGCTACAGCGTTGAGGAGTCGGGGCTCCTGAAGGGGGCCACGGACTGGCACTGCCATGTGCTGCCTGGGGTCGACGACGGCGTCAAGACGATGGAAGAGTCGCTCAGTGTGCTCAGCGTGATGGAGAAGGTCGGTGTCAGGCATGTCAACCTTACGCCGCACATCATGGAGGACGTCCCCAACACCCCTGAGGGCCTAAGGGAGCGCTTCGCAGAGCTCCGCGGACAGTACAAGGGCGGCATGGAGCTCACGCTCGCCGCCGAGAACATGCTCGACAACCTCTTCTCCGAGCGCCTCGAGAGCGGCGCGCTGCTCACCATCTGCTCCGACAAGCTCCTCGTGGAGACCTCCTATTTCAACCCGCCCTACCGCATGGACTATGTGCTCAGCGATATACTGACGCGCGACATCACGCCCGTCTTGGCCCATCCCGAGCGCTATGTCTACATGGAGGAGAAGGACTACCGCAAGCTCCGCTCCATGCACATCCTCTTCCAGCTCAATCTCCCCTCCCTCGTGGGGATCTACGGCTCGCGCGTGCAGCGCAAGGCCGAGATGATACTCAGCAACGGGTGGTATGACGTCTACGGCACCGACACCCATTCTCTCCGCTTTTACAACGCCTTCCTCTACGGCCGGCTCAGGAGGCGCGTCATCGATCAGGTGAAAGCCATACCTAACGACCTAAATCTAAAATGAAACAATTTATTTTCGCATCTTCGAATTATCATGGGTAAGAGCGTTTCCGGGAATGTCACAATAAGGGTCGCCATCATCATAGCGGACTTTGTGCTGATGAACCTGTTGCTGTTCATCTTCACCGCGTTCGGCGGCAAGATGGTCCCGCAGTTCTTCCACGACGCGACGAGGATCACCGTGCTCCTGGCCAACATCGGCATGGTCGTGGCGCAGTATTTCTTCTGCACCATAATACATCGCCGCCTCCTCAGCTTCTCTGAGGTGGCCAAAAACACCTTCTGCCTATCCGCGGTGCAGGTGGGCTTCCTCTTCTTCACGCTCAAGGCCATCAACCTGAGCGACGGTGGCTTCTACCTCACCATGATCCTCTTCTTCTGCACCGAATATGCCGTGCTGCTCATCTCGCGCGTCATCGAGAAGCAGCTGCTCAAGAGTCTCCGCCGCAAGGGCCGCAACTCGCGCGCCGTAATCCTCGTGGGCTACGATCCTGCGCTGAGCGAATTCTACGAGGCGCTCACCTCGGACATAGCACTGGGCTACAGAGTCAGAGGATTTTTCGCCGACCCTCCCTTTGACGGCAAAGTAAAGCCCATGCCCAAGTATCTCGGTACGCTCTCGCAGCTCAGGGAGATGATACACGAGGTCACGGAAGCTAAGGACCATCCCGACAAGCCCGTCACGCAGCAGGTGAAGGACGCCACGGAGATGCTCGATGTGGACGAGATATTCTGCTGCCTCTCCCACTCGCTCTCCGACACCGTCGTCGACATCATGAACTATTGCGACCGCCACATGATCCACTTCTTCTACATTCCGCGGCAGTTCGGTCTCTACCGCCTGCACCTCAAGGCCATCAACTTCAAGGGCCGCGAGGTGTTCACCAACCACCGCGAGCCTCTGGAGAACCCGCTCAACCGCGGCCTGAAGCGCGCCTTCGACATCGTCTTCAGCCTCGTAGCCTGCATCTGCCTCCTGCCGTTCATCCCCATCATCGGCCTGATCATCAAGCTTCAGAGCCCGGGCCCGATATTCTTCTGCCAGAATCGCACCGGCCTCAACGGCCGCACCTTCAAGTGCATCAAGTTCCGCTCCATGCACGTCAACAAGGACGCCGACCGCATCCAAGCCACGGAGCACGACGCGCGCAAGTTCCCCTTCGGCGACTTTATGCGCCGCACCAATATCGACGAACTGCCGCAGTTTTTCAACGTGCTTAAGGGCGATATGAGCGTCGTCGGCCCGCGCCCCCACATGCTCTACCACACGGAGGTCTACAGCAAGCTCATCGACAAATACATGGTGCGCCACTTCTGCCGCCCGGGCATCACGGGCCTCTCGCAGGTGCGCGGCTTCCGCGGCGAGACCAAGGAGCTCTGGCAGATGGAGGAACGCGTCCGCCTCGACATCTACTACCTCGAGAATTGGTCGGTGCTCCAGGACATTATCATCATCATCGAGACGTTCCTGTCGATCTTCAAGCACGACGAGAACGCCTACTGACCCGCGCCCGTCGCCGTCCCTTTCAGCCGCCTCCGCATCGCAGAATAGTTTTTCAGGCTTACGCCAAATGATATAAGGCTCCCGCTCACAGCGAGGGCCTTCTTTATGTGGCGGAGGTGAACTGAGAGAATGAAAAGCGCTGGAAATAGCTACCTCCCCGCGCACAATGCCCCTCTTACCGACTATGTGATTTTCGGCCTCTGCGAGAGGGGAAAATTCTACTCGCAGATAAATTTTTTCTGCTGCGAGTAGAACGATCGTCTACTACGAGATAAAATTTTTTAGCTGCGAGTGGAATTTCTTCTTCTCCCTGCTGGAATTTTCACCCGCATGAGAAATTATTTTCACCCGCATGAGAAATTATTTTCGTCCGCATGAGAATTCCGGCTTCTCCCACGAGCCGGAATTCATCTCCCATCGGCGGAAATTCTTCTCATCCAAGCCGCAATTCTTCTCCCGTCCGCGCCAAATCTTACGCGGGGTGCAGTCGCGGGTGAGGCTTGGCGGGCTGCCGGCGGGCTACTTGCCGAGGCGGGCCTTGACGATGAGCAGGCTGTCCATCGTGTGGTTGTAGTAGGCGTCCGCGTCGGCCGGGGCCGTGATGACGAAGTGGCGGCCGGTGGGGGAGTCGGCGAACCGGTTGCGGCCGGTCGCCGGGTCGATCTCCACGTCGACGCGCTTAAAGCCGAGCCGTGTGATCGGGCCGCACGAGTAGGCCGCGGCCCAGACGGCGAACGGGTCCCACGCATTGCGCCCGTCGGCCGTGCCGAAGGCCCACAGCGAGCGCGTCACGATGTCCCGCCGCGCCGTGTCCGCCCTCTGCAGCCCGCCGCCGCAGCGCAGGCGCCCGCCGATGTCGTTGCGGAAGAAGAGTATCGGCGCAGGCCAGTGCCGGGTGATATACCAGATGGCGTGGCGCGCATTCTCGGTGAAAAAGAAATTGTTGTCGCGGCCCTCGGGATACGACCCGCCCACAACATACAGTTGCCCGCAGCGGCGCCTCACCAGTTCCTCGCCGCTCAGCGGCGAATACTTGTCCGGGCCGCTCTTGATGAGCGCCTCGAGATTAGACACATAGCCGGTGGTGATGATGTCGACGGGGCGTTTGCTGGAGGCTAGGATGCGGCGGTAGAGCGTGACGGCGTCGTACACCCGCCCGCGCCCGTCGTTGTAGGCGGCCAGGATGTCCCAGTAGGGCGATGTCTCGGGGCCGTTGGGCACGGCGGTCCGGCCGATGGGCACACGGCGCTTGCCGTCGTACACCAGCATGCCGCGCATGGCTTCGATGTTGTTGCCGCCCCTCACCGAGTAGGCCACGCCGCGGAGACTGATGACACCGGCGTCGTCCAGGGCCGTCGCTATCCTCAACGCGCAGACATCATCCACGTCGGTGCACATGTCCACGTCGAGTATGACCGGTTTGTGCCGCTCGCTTCTCAGGCAGAGCGTGTCCGCCCGGCGCGCAGACTGTGCGGCTCTCTGCGTCCGGCAGCCCGGAAGCGCGCAGAGAGCCATTATGATGATGAAGGGCTTGATGTTCATGATTTTGTCTTAGGTAAATGTTCCCTGTCCGCGGAGAAACGGCGCCGCAATCTTCACGGCCGGCCGTGTTATGCCGGGCGATATGGTGCAAAGATAAATAAGTTTTGCGTGACGGCAATAGGACGAATGCTCCCCGCCCGATAAAAAGCGAACTGCTTTAGGCCAATCCCCGTCGCCCGCGGCGCGGGGAAGAGAGTGCCAAGGGAATGCTTTCTTATTATGCATTTGGGATACGTAATCGGGCAGCGAGGGCTGGGCGGGCCGTAGTAGCTGCGAATTTACAGCTACGAGTAGAATTAATGTGCGCGGGAAATAACTGGGCGGGCCGCTGCAGCGCGGCCCAAGAGCGAGTCTGGAAAATCTAATGAGCGGCTATGCGGAGGTAAATGCGTGTCGCGCGTTCGCTGCGCACTTTCTTATGCGGCAGGCCGGCCGCTGCCCTCAGCGGTCCGTAGTAGCTGCGAATTTACAGCTACGAGTAGAATTAATGTGCGCGGGAAATAACTGGGCGGGCCGCTGCAGCGCGGCCCAAGAGCGAGTCTGGAAAATCTAATGAGCGGCTATGCGGAGATAAATGCGTGTCGCGCGTATAGCTGCGCACTTTCTTATGCGGCAGGCGGGCCGCGCTGTAGCTGCCCTCCCAGTTAGCGCCGCGCAAAAACTATATCACATCTATAATACGCTACGCGCACTCATTCGCACACTCTTTCTCGGCGGCTGGCGGCCGTTGAGGGCAACGGCCCTCCCAGCTATCGCGGCCTCAATACACCATCGCGCGTTTTGTTCTCCAGTTAGCGCCGCGCAAAGTCTTATCGCGCGTTTAGTTCTCCCAGCTACGCGGCCCCAATACGCCATCGCGCGTTTAGTTCTCCCGGCTAACTTCGCCCACAGCGGAGAAAGAATTCCTCTTTTTAAGTTCTCAATCCCCGGCACCGCCGACATAACTTCGTCACTCGATAATCGTACGCTTTTTCCGTTTTTTCGAAAAGGTCATTCCCAACATTCAAAAAACCGTCCCGCATGCTGGGATACTCACATAGGACATGAGGAAAACTACATTTGAGATGTTTCAAAACGTCTCAAATGTAGTTTTGGCCTTCTGGGAACACTGAAAATCACGAAGTTAGAAAAGGTCGAAAATGGCCCTTTCCGAGCGTCGTGGCGGGGCATTAGTCGACGATGCCGATGATCTCGTGGATGTCCTTGTAGCCGTGGTGGTCCAGCCAGTGGTCTATGTCGGCGGCCATGTGGCCGGAGAGGGACGGCGAGAGGAAGTTGGCCGTGCCTATCTCGATGGCGCTGGCGCCGGCCATGAAGAACTCGATGGCGTCCTCGGCGCAGCTGATGCCGCCCAGGCCGATGACGGGGATATGGACGGCGTGCGCTGTCTGCCACACCATCCTGACGGCTACGGGGCGTACCGCGGGGCCGGAGAGGCCGCCCGTGCGTATGCTCAGTTTCATCTTCCGCCGCTCGATGTCGATGGCCATACCCATGAGCGTGTTGATGAGCGAGACGGCGTCGGCGCCCGCATCCTCCACAGCGCGCGCTATCTCGGTGATGTCGGTGACGTTGGGCGACAGCTTCACGATGATCGGTTTGCTGTAGCGCTTCCTCACGGCGCTCACCACGCTCGCCGCGCCGCTGGTCGTCACGCCGAAGGCCATGCCGCCCTCGCGTACATTGGGGCACGAGATATTCAGTTCGATACACGGGATGCGTTCCAGCGGTTCCAGCCGCGCGGCGCACTCGGCGTAGTCCTCGGGCGAGGAACCGGCCACGTTGACGATGACGTGCGTGTCGAGGCCGCATATCTCGGGGTAGATATCGCTGACGAAGTGGTCCACGCCTTTGTTTTGCAGGCCTACGCAGTTGAGCATACCGGCGGGCGTCTCGGCCATGCGGGGGTAGGGATTACCCTCACGCGGATGGAGCGTTGTGCCCTTGACGATGATGCCGCCCAGACGGCTGAAGTCGACGAAATCGGCGAACTCGGGGCCGTAGCCGAATGTGCCCGAGGCCGTGAGTACCGGGTTGCGGAATGCGATGCCCGCTATGTTTACATTTAGATTTGCCATGAGAGTCTGTTTATATTGAATACCGGTCCTTCCTTGCATACGCACACATTGTGGCCGCCGGCATCCTGCTCCACGCAGCAGAGGCAGGCTCCGAGACCGCAGGCCATCATGTTCTCGAGCGACACCTCGCAGGGCGTGTCTGCCTGCCGTGCATAGCGCGCTACGGCCATCATCATCGGTTTGGGGCCGCATGTGGCGATGCTGTCGAAGGTCTCGCGGCCGAGGAGGCTGTGCTGTGTCACAAAGCCGCGTTCGCCGGCAGAGCCGTCCTCGGTGGTGAGGAACACACGGCCCAGAGGCGCAAACTCGTCCTTCTCCATGATGTCGGCGGCCGAGCGTCCGCCCAGCAGGAAGGTGGGCTGCGCGCCCCGCTCCGCGAGCTCGTGGCCTAGGTAGAGCAGCGGCGCCGTGCCGACGCCTCCGCCCACCAGCAGCACGCGCTGCGGGGTCTCCGCACCCCTTTCGGGCAGGCTGTAGCCGTGGCCCAGCGGCATCACCACGTCGGCCGTGTCACCGGGGGAGAGCGTGCAGAGGAAGTGGGTGCCGCGGCCTATGTCGTGGACGAGCAGCCACAGCTCGTTGCGGCTCTTGTCGATATAGTTGATGCTGATGGGGCGCCGGAGCAGGGGCAGACCGCCGTCGACGGAGGCTTTGATCTGGACAAACTGGCCCGGGCAGGCCTCGGGCAGGGCGTAGTCGGGGTCGGTGAGCCTCAGCAGCGTGTGCTGAGGGCCCAGATGCTCCGCCGCGGTGACTATGAGCCGTAGTTCATGTTTCTTCATTTCTATTCTGTTTATCATGTTCGACGCCGTATAGCTCTCTCAGAACGGATAGCCAATGGCAAAGTTGAGCGAGAGGCCGTCGGAGAATTTCTCTATGTTGTAATATCCCGAGCGTGAGGTCTCGTAGGGCGCGTGAAGGGCTACACCCAGGTCGAGACGCAGCACGAGGAACTCGAGGTCGTACCTCAGGCCCGCACCCGTGCCCAGAGCGATGGACTTGAAGAAGTCGCCGCCGTTGAGACGGCCGCCCGGGCGTTTGTCGTCCTTGCGCACGAGCCAAATGTTGCCCGCGTCGAGGAATGTGGCTCCGTAGAGCGAGCCGAAGAGCTTGAAGCGCAGCTCCGCATTCGCCTCGAGCTTGATGTCGCCCGTCTGGTCGATGTAGGAATATTTCGACTCGTCAGAGCGGAAGCGGCCCGGGCCGATGGAGCGCACCGTGAAGGCGCGTATCGAATTGGCACCACCGGAGTTGAACTGCTCGCTGTAGGGCGCCACCGTGCTGTTGCCGTAGGAGTAGATGATGCCGCCGAACAGGCGCGAGGCAAAGGTGAAGATGGAGCTCAGCCGCACCGTCTTGTGGTATTCCGACGTCAGTTTGATGAACTGCGCAAAGGGATTGCCGAGGAGCTCCTTGTCCTTCTCGCCAAACTTGCGGCCGCTGAGCGCGTAGATGCCCGACGTGATGTTGCCGCTCTCCTTGATGGTCGTCTGCCACCAGTACGTGTTGACCGTGCTGCGCGGGCTGCTGTAGGTGATGGAGTAGCTGATGGCGGGGATAAACTGATTGCGCATACTTACGAACAGCGCCGGGTTGGCCGTCGTGATGGAGTCGAAGGCGGCCGACTTGCGGAAGATGCGGTTGTAGTCGAGCGAGAAGATGGAGAGCGAATGGGTGACGCGGCGGCTGGGGCGCCATGTGTAGGTCATGTCCAGGCCCCACTTCATCATGTTGAAGTAGCCCGAGCGGTTCATCCAGTCGCCCGTGAGAGCAAACTTGGTGGAGGCGGGGAAGTGGAGATTGTCGTTGTTGACAAACGGCATGAAGAGCGTGGGGAACTCGATGCCTATCTGGCTGCCGAGCTCGTAGGAGTTGAGCAGGTCGTTGCGGTCGTGGCGCCGTGTGCCCGTCTCCCACTCGTAGGAGCCGTAGAGCTTGAAGCTTAGTTTCTCAGCCGAGCGGAACGCATTGCGCTTGGAGATCTCGAAGCTGGCCCCCGGGCCCACCTGGTCGTTGCTCTTGGCCGTCACGTTCATGTTAAACTCGGTGGTGTACGGCTTGTCGAGCTGTGTGAACAGGTAGACGTCGAGCGTGTCGCATATGGCCGACGAGTCGCGGCGGAAATAGTTGAGGTCGATGGAGGAGAATACGCCGAGCGAGGAGAGCTTGGAGGTCGTGAAGCTCTGGGCGCGATAGCTGTAGGGACGGCCGCGACGCGCGAAGATGTTGTGGCGCCAGAGGCTCGAGTGGAGCGGTATGCGCTTCTGCGGGAAGTAGAAATCAAACTCGCCGTCCGTGCGGTGATTGACAGTCGTATCGCCCGGGACACAGTTGATGTAGACATACTTGCGGCCGTAGTACCATTTGTGGCGCGCGGCGTAGGGGATGTCGCCATTGGGCTGCACACGGAGCTGCACCATGCCCGGCACGGCGAAGGTGTCGGCCGCGAAGGTTGTGTAGTCGGCGTTGTAGAAGTAGTAGCCGTTGTTGCGGAGCAGTTCGCGGATGCGTGTCTTCTCCTGGCTGAGCACTGAGGCGCTGAACTGGTCGCCCTTCCTGAGCAGGCGCTCTTTCCATGCCCGCGGGCTGCGGATCACAGTGTCGATGCTCTGCGGGAAGCCGCGGTATTCTACCGAGTCGTAGCGGAACACGGGGCCCGGTGTGACGTGATATTTCACCTTGACCTTCTTGCCGCCGCCGTATGTCCTGAGTTCGTAGTCCGCCTGACCGTGAAAGTAACCGTAAGAATGGAGCGTGTTGACCGCCACCTTGGTGCGCAGCTCGGGATTGACCGTCGTGAGGCAGACGGGATTCTGCGAGAAATTGCGGAATATCCACTTGCCCAGGCCCGTCTTGCTGTTGATAAATCCGTTGTAGAACCACAGGCCCAGAGGGAGCGGATGCCGGAGCGACGAACTGCCGAAGAGCGACGCATTGGGCGGGTAGCTCAGCACACCGTCTACCTCCTCCCGGACCGTCTCGAGGGCCTGCGCGTCGGCCTGACGGCGCGCCTTCTCCTGAGCGCGGCGCTCTTTCTCGCTCAGAGAGTCTTCGCCGGCGAGCGCTTTGAGGATGCCCGCGGCGCCGCCGGCCTTGCCGGTGGTGAGGAGCTTGTCCACTTCGCGCACAGCGCCTGCTATCGACTTTATCACGCCCGCCGAGTCCTTGTCGCTCTTCAGGCTGCGCTCCGTCCCCTTGTAGTCGATCGACGCGCCCGTGTAGAGCTGGTCGCCCTCAGGCAGATGCGACGTCGTGGAGCACGAAGTCATGACCGCGATGATTATCATGAGCGCGGCGGGCCATGAGTGGCGGCGGGTGATAGTGCTATGCATTCTCATTGTTGAGATTTTTCGTTGCTGACATTATTGTCGCTCTCCTTGGTAGCGGCTGCGGGGCTGCCGGAGGCGGACTTGGTGGTTTTCTTCTTGCGGTCGCTGTTCTTCCAGAGCGTGAAGATCTCGCCGAAGTTCTCCACCTTGCGCCTCAGCACGAGTCCCGCGCCGGCCTCAATGAGCTTGCCCTCGAGCGGGTCCTGAGAGTCGTGGTCGTAGAAGAGGCGGATGTAGCGGCCGGCGCTCTTGTCGAGCCTGTACTCGAGCGACACATTATCTATAAAGCTCGAGGCGTCGTTGCGGGCGTCTTCGCCGGTCGAGACGTGCCCGCCGATGATGATGTTCACCCTGTCGCCCCAGAAGCGCTTGGAAAAGCGGAACGAATAGTCGGTGTTGTCCTCGCCCGTGGAGGAGGTGGAGTTGTCCACACTCAGGCTCAGGTCGACCGACTTGAGGGCCTTGCCGGCTATCTGCTGCACCTGATTCTGCAGGAAGGCGTTGAGGGCGTTGCTCGTCTTGATGCTGCCCGCCGTGTTGCTCTGCTCCAGGTACAAGCCCGTGGCGAGCATCGAGATGGCCAGTTTGTTCTTCTGCTCGGCCGACATGGAGGCCAGCTGATTCTGCACGCTCTGATCCTCGGGCGCTTCGATGGTGAACTCGAGGCCCATCTGACTGAGCGGCTTGGTGAGCTTCAGGCCCACGTCAAAGTTTACCGACCGCGGCTTGTCGCCGTCGCTCACGGAGGCCTTCACTCTCTCGGTGGCGGAGAGGTTGAGCGTCGGGTTCATCGGCTCGCCGGTAAACTCGATATAGCTGCCCTCCTTGAGGTAGAACGTGCGCAGCGGAATCACCGGCAGGGCGTATTTCATCTCCCCGCTGCCGATGGTGTAGCGCCCTGTGAGCGACATCTCGCCGTCGGGCATGTATTTGAAGGTCAGGTTGCCGCCGCCCTCCACATCGAGGTAGCTCTGCTTGTCGGCGTTGATGTCGCAGTGCAGGTGGGCCGCATCGCTGATGTTGACCCGCATGATCATCGTCACGCCTGTGGAAGCCTCCGGCTGCTGCTCCACCGTGGCTGTGTCGCTGAAGTCGGTGAAATTGACAAGCGTGTTGAGGTCGTTCTCGGCCGACAGCGGGCTGTCGCGCAGCACATAGGAGACGTTCGACTCGGGCAGGACATCGAGCTGGCCGTAGACGAACAGCTGCGAGAGCGTGCCGCGCACCGAGGCGTCCACGTCGGCGTAGACCGTGCCGTAGAGCTCCGATTTGGCAGTCTCGCGCGAGTTGATGAGCCGGAAGTTGTTGCCGTTGACCTTCATGTCCATGTTGACATTGCTCAGGTCGGCGAAGTTGATCACGCCGTCCACGACGAGCGGGTTATTGCCGGCGGAGTAGAGGTTGAGCGTATCGATGTTGAGCACGCTGTTGTTGATCACGGCCGAGTCGTTGCCCACGAGCATGTCAAAGCCGTACACCTCCGAGTAGAGCCTCACGGAGTCGAGGAGCATCTTTCCATTGAGCAGCGGGTGAGAGGTGGTGCCGGTGAGCTCGAGATTGCCGTCCAGGGCGCCGCCCAGCGAGAGCGTCTCGCCCGTGAATCCGTTGAGCATGGCGGTGGGGAAGTGGAGCAGCTGGAGCGTGGCCTTTACAGAGTCCGTCTGACCGTGGTAGACACCGTCGAGCGACGCCACCTCATTGCCCTCGCTTGTCAGCGAGACATTGACAAAGTGGGAGTTCTCGCTCGCCATAGGCATGTAGGTGCCCACGGCGCCGATGTTGCCCAGCGGCGCGCCGGCATAGTTCATGTCCTGCACATTGAGGTCGTAGGCGGCAGTTATCTGGCTCTCCTGACGCACTATGTGGAAGTCGCCCGAGAGCAGGCCCGCGATGTCCGGCGCGTAGGGGATTGACGAGGTGAGCTCGCCCAGGTTGAGCCGGTTCACACTCACGGTGATGTCGCTCAGCGAGTCGGTGCGGTCGCTGTAAACCTTGAGGCCCGTCCCGTCGTCGGCCAGCAGGTCGATGTCCGAGAGGATCGTCTTGTCGTCGAGGATTGTGAAATAGTTGTCCTTGTTGATCTTAAATTTCCTGTAGGCTATCACGGGGCGCTCGGGGTAGAGGCGGAAGGTGGTGCCCGTGTCGGTCAGCATGGCCTGCACGCCGACATTCATGCCCTCCTTGTTCTTCTTGTCGCGGTAGATGAGCCCGGCGTCCACACCGTCGTTCAGCAGTCTGGCAGTGAGCGAGGCGTTGAAGATGTACGGGTTGCGCTTGGTCGTGTTGCGCACATTGGCCCTGAGCCTGAGGCCCGTCGTGTCGTGATAGAGCGAGAGCGTTGTGGTGTCGAGCAGCAGCGATCCGGTGTCGAAGGAGTAGACGTAGCCGTCGCCGCTGATGCCCGCGCGGTTGTTGGCGTCGAGGTTCAGGTGCAGACGCGAGAAGGTGTAGCCCTCACGGTATTTCAGGAAATTGCTGAGCGGATTGTCCGTGCCTGCTTCCACAAGCAGACTCACCTCGGGCAGCGTGCGCCTGAGTGCTTCCTGGTCGAGCCGCCTTCGCTTGAGCTGCCGTGTAAGTAGCGTGGCGAAGCGCGAGAAGCCCTTGCTGATGTGGTCTATATTGCGCGGGCTGTGGGCCAGCAGGAACAGGTCGCCGGCCGAGATGCGGGCGTAGAGCGAGTCGCGGTGATTGTCCAAGCGCAGCAGGAGGTCCTTGGCGTGGGCCGTCTTTCCGCTGTCGAGGAGGAAGAGAATGCTGTCCACCGTGGCGTCGATGCCGTAGCTCGTCATACTGCTGTTGGCGTAGAATGTGGCCTTGGTGCGCGTGGCGAGCTTCGCCCGTTTGTCGCCCTGCATGAGCTTCTGGAGGTCGAGCGAGTCGAGCAGCGTCCTGATGTCTCCGCGCACAGAGCTCCGCGTGAAGTGGGCGTTGATAGTGCCGCTGCCGGCGAGCAGACTGTTCGCAGAGCGGAAGTTCACCGTCCCCGCACCGCCGCTCAGGCGCGCGCTGAGATTGATGCCGCTCAGGTCGTAGGAGGAGACGCCGAAGCGCCGGAGCGCAGCTTTCGCCCTGATGGATGTGCCGCGGGCGAACGGGTCGAAGCCGCGCCCGGCGGCCATGATGTCGGCCGTGAGGCTGTGCAGACCGCTTCCCTCCACGATGCGCCCCAGCGGCAGCGCCCGGGTATTGATGCGGGCGGAGTAGGACTCGCTTCGTGTGTCGTAGTAGCCGTTGACCCGTGCGCTGCCGCCGCCCATGTGGATGACGGAATTGGTGGCATAGCGCGTGGAGGTGAACGTGAGGCGTCCCGAGGCCGACATGCCGGCGGGCAGGTCAATGCCGCTGCCGCGGCCAATGCCGACGGCCTTCTTGATATATGAGATGTCGCGTGTGAGCAGGGAATATCTTATGTCGCCCGAGGGCGCAGTGGTCAGATTGCTCAGTACGCCATCGGCGCGGAGCGTGGCCACGCCGGGCACATCCACGCGTCCGCCCTCTACCCTCAGCCTGCCGCGGCTGCCGCTGAGTGTGGCCTTCAGGCCGATGGGACGGGCGGGGAGAAACTGGGTCACCGACGAGGGCAATCCGCCCGGCACGGCGCTTATGATGTCTCGGCGGTCCACATTGCCCTCCACACGCATCCGGATGGCGTTCTTACCCTCCTTCTTAAGGGCGTCGAACGGGAACACGCCCGTCGCCGAGAGCGTGGAGTAGGGCGTCGTGAGCCTGAATCCGCTCAGTTCGACCCGCGCCGAGTCGACATAGAGCCCGCCCTTCAGGTTGTCGAGCCGGAGGCCGCTTTTCTCCGCGAACGCGAGGCGCCTGACAGCCGCCCTCACCGTACCGCTCTCGTAGTGCAGGCTGTCGATGAATGCGGTGAGCCCGGAGAATGAGAGGTGATTGATGTCAAGGCCTTTTTCGTATGAGAGGTAGGGGATGTCATAGCTGACGGAGGAGGCCTGAAGCCTGATATTCTGCACGGTGTACAGGCCGCGGAACAGGTCGAAGCGGCCGTCGTTGACACGGAGGCGGTCTATGGCGGCGGCGATGCGCATCGAGTCGCCCGGTAGACGCACCCTGACGCGCGAGTCGCTGATGCTGAGTTCGCCGGTGTTGATCTTCCACAGCGTGGGCTTCGACGGCGTGGTGTCCTTGCGCGCCGTGTCGCTCAGCAGCACACTGATGTCCGATTTGCTCAGGTTCAGCCGCTCCACCTCGGCCGTCGAGCGCCCGAGGTCAATGCCGTGGCTGCGGATGATGAGCCGCCCCACACGCCCTTTGATCTGCGTGTCGCTGATGAGGTCTATTGTGTTGAGTTTGCTGTCGTATATCTCGAGGCCGTCCACGTCGATGCGCGATTTGAGCAGCGGCAGCAGCGCCACATTGACCCTCACACAGCGCGAGTCGAGCACGGTGTCGTTGTTCTGGCGGGCGAAGGCGCCCATGAGCGTAAGGTCGAGGGGAAAGGCCAGACGCACGCGGTCTACACGTACGGTCATGCCCGTGTGCGACGATGCGTAGTCCGTCACACGCCGCACCACAAAGTTCTGCACAGGCGGTATATAGAGCGCTACGGCAAGCAGCAGGAACAATCCGATAATGCTCGCGAAGGCTATGCCCAATCCTTTCAGAACCTTTTTTAACATGCAACGAATTAATTACTCTGCAAAAATACGAAAATCTGCGCTCCTAATGGTCGTTTCTGAACATTATTGAAGCACATTTGTAGTCTGTGTAAATCCCCTGACAGACGGGATAGGCGATTTTTAACGAGAAAATTCAGGAAGGCCCCTCCGACAGCGGAAATTACCTTCCGGAAATAAGGAATCCGCTTCGGATTTTGACTGTTCCCTTTCGAAAACCTGGCAATCATCATTGTCATGCAGAAGTCAGCGGCGGATAAAATTGAAGTGCGCGGGAAATAGCTGGGAGGGCCGCTGCCTCAGCGGCCGCATGCCCAATAAGGCAAGGCGCGAAGTAATTTGCGATGCAAGCATTAGTATAATTCGTTCTTTATGACCGCTCGATAGGTATATATGTGCATGCGCATTTTACCCCTCTATACCTCTTGCGGCGGCTGGCGGCCGCTGAGGGCAGCGGCCCTCCCAGCTAATGCGGCCCAAAAGTATGCCCTCATTCATCAGCTTCGCTGATCTATCTTCGTCATACGAAATTCTCGTGATTTTTCCACTTTATTTGAAAAGCCATTCCCCACACTCAAAAAACCGTCCCGCATGCTGTGATGCTCACATAGGACCTGAGGAAAAACACATTTGAGATGATCTTCCTCGTCTCAAATGTAGTTTTGGCCTTTCGGGAACGATGAAAATCATATAGTTAGAAAGGGGCAAAAATTGCCATTTTGTGGCGGCGAAGCGGGTCGCGCTGCAAGCGGCCTCCCAGCTATTTCTCGCGCAATAAGGAACGAGTTTCCCACTTATGCAAGTTCTCACAATTCAGCTTCGCTAATGTTTCTTCGCCATTCGAAAATCGTGCGTTTTTTCCGTTTGTCGAAATAGCCATTCCCCACACTCCCCAAAAACCGTCCCGCATGCTGTGATGCTCACATAGGACCTAAGGAAAACTACATTTGTGATGATCTTCCTCGTCTCAAATGTAGTTTCTCCCTCTGCGGAGCGTTGGTTTTCAATAATTTACAAAGGGGCAAAAATTGCCCTTTGGGAGGCTATGAGTGTGGGCGGGGAGATAGCTGTGCGCGTGAAATAACTGGGAGGGCCCCTGCCCTCAGGGGCCGGGAGCGAGCCAGGAAAAGCTATTGAGCGGCTAAGCGGCGGAGAATTCGTATCGCGCGCTTCTTCGCATAATTAATCTACGCTCTAAGCCTTATCGCGTATTTCGCCGCGCACTTTCTTATGCGGCCGCATGCCCAATAAGGCAAGACACAAAGTAATTTGCGAAGCGAGCATAGGTATAATTCGTTTTATGGTCGCAAAATGGACATAGATGCGCATTGCGCATTATACCTCTTTATTCCTTTCGCGGCTGCTGCACGCGGGTCAGGAAAGTTACAAGCATATGAGTAGCGGGAAATTCGTATCGCGCAATTCTTCGCGCACTCTTCTCGGCAGCTGGTGCGCGGCGGGGGCAGAGACGACGAAGGCCGCACCATTGTCGTGGCGCGGCCTTCGTGAATTAGTATGTCAGGGGCTGATTACTCGCAGAGCGACCAGTCTTCCTTAGTCTTGCGTACGTAGGTAGCGTAACGGCGCTTGGCTGCCTCTTCGGCTGCGTCGAACAGTTCCTGTGCCTCGGCAGGACGAGCCTTCTTGAGCGAGAGGTAACGCACCTCGCCGTTGAGGAAGTCCTGGAACTTGCTCCAGTCGGGCTCCTTGGAGTCGAGAGAGAACGGATTCTTGCCCTCTTTCTCCAGTTCGGGATTGAAGCGCCAGAGGTGCCAGTAGCCGCACTCGACAGCTCTGCCTTCCTCAGCCTGCGAGCGACCCATGCCGCCCTTGATCTTCAGGCCGTGGTTGATACAGGGAGCGTAGGCGATGATGAGCGAAGGACCGTGATAAGCCTCGGCCTCGCGGAATGCCTTGAGACACTGGCTCTGGTCGGCGCCCATGGCCACCTGAGCCACATAGATGTAGCCGTATGTGGTCTGCATGAGGCCCAGATCCTTCTTGGTGATACGCTTGCCCTGAGCGGCAAACTGGGCGATGGCGCCGAGCGGCGTAGCCTTGGAGGCCTGTCCGCCGGTGTTGGAGTACACCTCGGTATCGAGCACCAGGATGTTGACATCCTCGCCGGAGGCCAGCACGTGGTCGAGACCTCCGTAACCGATGTCGTAGCTGGCACCGTCGCCGCCGATGATCCACTGGCTGCGCTTGGTGAGGTACTGCTCCAGTTCGGCCAGCTTGGCCATCTTCTGGCATTCGCCCTTGTGAGCCTCGATGATGGGTATCAGCTTCTCGGCTGCTGCGCGCGATGCGTCGGCATCCTCGCGGCCGTCGATCCATTCCTTGGCTGCCTGCTTGTATTCCTCGGGAGCCTTGTCGCAGGTCATCTGCTCTTCGAGGATGCTCTGGATGCGGTTGCGCATCTTCTTATTGGCCAGAGTCATACCCATGCCGAATTCGCAGAAGTCCTCGAACAGGGAGTTGGCCCATGCAGGTCCCTGACCCTTGGCGTTGGTGCAGTAGGGCGTGGAGGGGATGGAGCCGGAGTAGATGGAGGAGCAACCGGTAGCGTTGGCCACGATCTCGCGGTCGCCGAAGAGCTGGGAGATGAGCTTCACATACGGTGTCTCACCGCATCCGGAGCAAGCTCCCGAGAACTCGAACAGCGGCTGTGCAAACTGGGAGTTTTTGGGCGACTGCTTGATGTCCACGAGGTCCTGCTTTGAGGTAACCTTCTTGACGCAGTAGTCCCAGTTGTCGGCCTCGGCCATCTGACCCTCGAGGGGCACCATGGTGAGAGCCTTCTCGCCCTTCTTGCCCGGGCAGACGTCGGCGCAGTTGCCGCAGCCGAGGCAGTCGAGTACATCGACCTGCTGTACGAAGTGCATTCCCTTCATCGGGCGCGGGGCTATCATGTCGAGCGTGCGGCCCTTGAAGTCCTTCACTTCCTCGTCGGTCATCACGAACGGGCGGATGGCAGCGTGGGGGCAGCAGAAGGCGCACTTGTTACACTGGATACAGTTGTCGGGGTTCCATGCCGGAACGAAAGCGGCCACACCGCGCTTCTCATAAGCGGCAGTGCCCTGCTCCCATGTACCGTCGACGGAGGGCTTGTAGGCAGACACGGGCAGGAGATCGCCGTTCTGAGCGTTGATGGGGCGCACCAGTTTGCTGATGTATTCCGGTTCGTCGCGCTCGATGGGCTTATCGTCGGGGAGGTTAGCCCATGCGGGATCTACGGTGAGTTGCTTGTATTCGCCGCCGCGGTCTACGGCCTTGTAGTTCTTGTCCACGACATCCTGACCCTTGCGGCTGTAGCTCTTGACGATGAATTTCTTCATCTGCTCTACGGCGAGGTCTACGGGGATCACCTTGGTGATGCGGAAGAAAGCCGACTGGAGAATGGTGTTCGTGCGGTTGCCGAGGCCTATCTCCTGAGCGATCTTGGTGGCGTTGATGTAGTAGACGGTAATGTTGTTCTTGGCGAAGTATTTCTTGATGTGATTGGGCAGGTTCTTGGCCAGTTCGTCGCCCTCCCAGATGGTGTTGAGCAGGAAGGTGCCGTTCTTCCTCAGGCCGCGGGTCACATCGTACATATGCAGGTAAGCCTGTACGTGGCAAGCCACGAAGTTAGGCGTCTTGATCTGATATGTGGAGCGGATGGGCTCGTCGCCGAAGCGGAGGTGCGAGCAGGTGAAGCCGCCGCTCTTCTTGGAGTCGTAGGAGAAGTATGCCTGGCAGTACTTGTCGGTGTTGTCGCCGATAATCTTGATGGAGTTCTTGTTGGCACCCACTGTACCGTCGGCACCGAGGCCGTAGAACTTGGCTTCGAATGTGCCCTTGGCTCCGAGAGCCTTCTCTTCCTCCATGGGCAGCGATGTGAAGGTCACATCGTCCACGATGCCGAGCGTGAAGTGGTTCTTGGGCTCGGGGAGCTTGAGATTGTCAAACACGGAGATGATGAGCGTCGGCGTGGTGTCGCAGCTGCCCAGTCCGTAGCGGCCGCCTACGATGATCGGCTGGTCGGGCTGGCCGTAGAAGGCGGCTCTCACATCGAGGTAGAGCGGTTCGCCCTCGGCTCCGGGCTCCTTGGTGCGGTCGAGGACAGCGATGCGCTTGACGGTCTTGGGCACTGCGGCGAGCAGGTGCTTCACAGAGAACGGACGGTAGAGGTGAACGCTCACCATGCCGACCTTCTGGCCGTTGGCATTGAGGTAGTCGATGGCCTCGCGGGCTGCCTCGGTGGCGGAGCCCATGAGGATGATGACGCGGTCGGCATCCTCGGCGCCATAGTAGCTGAAGAGGTGATACTCGCGGCCTGTGATGGCGGAGATCTCCTTCATGTATTTCTCCACGATGCCCGGAACGGCGTCGTAGTAGGGATTGCTCACCTCGCGATGGGCGAAGAATGTCTCGGGGTTCTCAGCCATGCCGCGGGCCACAGGATGCTCGGGAGAGAGAGCACGTGCGCGGAACTCGGCAAGTGCCTTCTCATTGAGCAGCGGACGCAGGCTCTCGGCGTCGATCTCCTCGATCTTCTGATATTCGTGGGAGGTGCGGAAACCGTCGAAGAAGTTGATGAACGGTACACGGCTCTCGATCGTGGCCAGGTGGGCTACGGCGGAGAGGTCCATCACTTCTTGTACACTGCCCTCGCAGAGCATGGCAAATCCCGTCTGTCTGCAGGCCATCACATCGCTGTGGTCGCCGAAGATGCAGAGGCTGTGGGAAGCCACAGTGCGGGCCGATACGTGGAACACGCACGGCAGCAGTTCGCCGGCTATCTTGTACATGTTGGGAATCATAAGCAACAGTCCCTGTGAGGCCGTGAAGGTGGACGTGAGGGCACCTGCCTGAAGCGAGCCATGCACTGCGCCGGCAGCACCACCCTCGGATTGCATCTCCTGTACGGTCACCGTGTCGCCAAAGAGGTTTTTCCTTCCCTCGGCAGCCCACTCATCGATGTGCTCGGCCATGGGCGATGACGGCGTGATGGGATAAATGGCAGCCACCTCTGAGAACATGTATGCTACATGGGCAGCGGCTTGGTTTCCATCACATGTAATAAATTTCTTTTCCTTACTCATGATGATGTATTGAATGATATGTTATGTTTATGTCCTTATTTATGGCTTATTAATAGAGGAATCCGAAGAGCCACAGGGGGATGTCCCTGTCGTGTCCCACCTCGCTGTTGTAGCGGGCGTAGTAGGCGCCTTCCTGCTGCTTCACGCGGCGGTTCTTCTCGCATACGTTGATGATGTGCCCGTCGATGATATACTGCCCCGTGCGCTTGCTCTTGGCCACGGTGTGGTGACGCCAGACACTGTTGGTGAAGAATGTCTCCATCACCTCCTGCTCCTCGGCCGTGCGCGAACTGATGGCGTAGAGCAGGTTGGTATTGTGTATCATGATCTGCACGGGCTTCTTGGGGAACTCTTCGCCCTTCTTGTAGACGAGGTTGATGAGGCGCGCCTCCTCGAGGTCCTTGATATAGTTCATCACCGTGGCCCGGGATGTGCCTATCTCGTTGGCGAGCTTCGTGACGTTGGGCGCCGTGATGCCCTCCATGCCCAGCAGGTAGAGCAGTTTCTTGATGCGGGCCAGATATTTCAGGTCGATCTGCTTTATAAAGAGGATGTCCACCTCGATCATCATGTTGATCGACTTGAGCAGCTGCTCGGTAAAGTTGTGTGTCTCGAGGAAGAAGGGATAATAGCCGTGGTGCAGGTAGTCCTGGAAATAGTTCCACGGCCTTACCTTCGGCAGAATGGACTTGAGGATCTGCTCATGGTTGTCCAGCACCTCCTGCAGCGAGAATGGCCGGAGGTTGAGCCCCGTCTGCGAATTGACAAACTCGCGGAACGAGAAGCCGTGAAGCACATACACGTCGCTTATCCTGTCCAGCTCGTGCTGGTCCTCGCTCTCGGGCGGCATAACCGATGAGATGGCATATATAATATGCAGCCTCTCGAAGCGGTTGTAGCACTCCACAAGGTCGTGGGCGTAGTTGGGCTGCTTGAACACCTGATCCACGATCAGCACGCGCCCGCCGTAGTGTACGAAGTCCTCTGCGAAATCGACGAGGCCACGTCCCTGAAAGTAGAAATTGTTCATGCTTATGTAGAGGCACTGCTGCAGCTGCGGGTCAAAGTGGGAACGCGCATATTGAAGCAGGAAGGTCGTCTTACCCACACCGCGCGGGCCGCGGATGCCTATCATCCGGTGACTCCAGTCTATCCTCTCCATAAGCGAACGCTGCACGGGAGCATTGAGATGACTCAGCATGTAAGCGTGTGACTGAAAAAATTTCTCCATAAAGGTAAGGTCTCGCATAGTTCTAATCGCTTATAATTTCCGGCAAAGTTACGAAAATCCCGCGATATTTGCAAATAACGCTTTACAGATTAAATATATTGCCCCGTAAAAAATAAATCTCCTCCTCCGCTTCACATTTTTTTCCGGCATACTCCGGCCGCGGAGGCGGAGCCCGTCTATTTGCCTTAATCCATTGGGGGAGAATAAGCGGAATTTTTATAACTTTGCATCATTACCGGACGGCAGAGGTGAGAATCTTTCTCCGCCATGGCCTTCGGGAGAAGCGTACAGTTATGGGCAATGCAAACAATTCACTCCTGTGTATCAGGGCGGGGCTCAATGAGATAAGCCTCACCGCCTGCTCTTACTACGGCGACGAAGCGCCGGAGCAGGAGTCGCGCCCCGTGGACCTCGATGCCTCGCTCAATGTCAACCTGCGCGACTTCCTCTCCTCCTCGCCCCTGGCCCGTCGCCGCTATGCGCGTGTCGCCGTACTGGCCGACGCGCCCTATGCTCTCAAACCGCTGAAGTATTTCTCCGTGGGCGATGAGGACCGCATCTACCGCCATTGCTTTCACGACACCGCCGGCAAGCGGGCTTTCTTTGAGCCCGTACCCGTCCTCGGCGCAGCCTTCATTTTCGGCTGGGACGAGGCCGCCTACAAGGTGACCTGCGACCTGTTTCCCGACATCTCCGTCCATATCGGCGTCGTCGGGCCCGCCACACATTTTGCCACCGCTGCGCGAATGGCCTCCGGCGAGCGGCTCTACGCCTGGGTGCATGAGAATCAGACGGATCTCTTTGCCTTCCGCAACGGGCGACTCCTGCTGGGCAACCGCTACGAGACGCTCACCTCCGACGACTCCGCCTATTATATAATGCTGGCCGTAAAGGTGCTCCGCTTCGACATGCAGCACGCCGCTTGCAGCTACATCGCCCCCGCTCCCATTGCCGGCGCACTGCAGAGCCGCCTCTCCATGTTCCTCTCCGAAGTGCGTCAGCTCGACGCCGACACCTTTTTCGCCGGTACGGCGCTCCATCCCGTCGGGGAGTTGCCGCTCGACCTGCGCTCATTCATGATGTATAAATTCTGACGCCACATGAGGATAGTTACGGGGAAATACAAAGGCCGTCATTTCGAGATACCACGCACCTTCAAGGCGCGGCCGACCACCGACTTCGCCAAGGAAAACCTGTTCAATGTGCTGCGCGGCTACACGGACATCGAGGGCAAGGACGTCCTCGACCTGTTCGCCGGCACGGGCAGCATCACGGCCGAGTTTCTCTCGCGCGGCAGCCATTTCGTGAGCAGCGTGGAGCTCGACCGCGAGCACTGCGCGTTCATCGCTTCCGTCCTGCGCACGCTCGGCGCCGACAATGCGCGCCTGCACCGCTACGACGCCCTGCGCTACATCACGCACAGCTCCGACACCTACGACATCATCTTCGCCGACCCGCCCTACAAGCTCCCACGCCTGGGCGAGATACCCTCGCTGGTGCTCTCTTCGCCCATCCTCCGCCCCGACGGACTGCTCATCCTGGAGCACGGCAAAAACTATGACTTCTCCGCCCTCCCGGGTTTCTTCGATCACCGCGCTTACGGCAGCGTAAACTTTTCCTTCTTCCGCCATCCCGCCCCCGCGGCCGAATAATCCGCTTCCTTAGACCGTATAAGCCGATCTCATGGACCGAATATTTTGCCCGCGAGACAGATTCATCGCCTTCGGAGATCAAATAATCGCCTTCGGAGATTAGATAATTTCCCTGCGGGGCTGAATCATCCGCATATTAAGTGGTGCGAAGGAAAGTGTGATTCGCCCTTAGTCATGCCGCACTATTGAGAACTCACGTCGTGATGTAGGTAAGCGGGCTCTCGCCTTAGTCATTGCTGCGCTTTACAGAATAAGGAAGATACCCCTGATACCGCAATATTTGCGCACGTATTAATCCCTCGAAAAACGCCATTTTTACCCTTTTCCAAATAACTGAAAATCAGCGCCTGCGAAAGGCCAAAACTACATTTGAGACGTTTTGAAACATCTCAAATGTAGTTTTCCTCAGGTCCTATGTGAGTATCCCAGCATGCGGGACGGTTTTTTGAGTGTGGGGAATGGCCTTTTCGAAATAAGGGGGCAGCACCAGTTGTTTCGGGTGGCGAATATAAATCGGCGGTGCCGTGGAATGAGGACTTCTATACGAGAATATCTTTCTCAGTAATGCGCGGCGATAGCTGGGAGGGCCGCTGCCCTCAACGGCCTCCAGCCGCCGCGAGGAATAGCGCGAAGAAATGCACGATGAGTAAAGCGCGACATTAGCTGGGAGGGCCGCTGCAGCGCGGCCCGCTTCTCCGCCGCGAGTAAGTGCGAAAGGACGAGTGATAATGTATTGCGCGAAGTTAGAGTGGAGAACAAAAAGTGCGATTAATTATGAGGCGAAGCTAACTGGGAGGGCCCCTGCCCTCAACGGCCGCCCGCCGTATAAGAAAGTGCGCGAAGGAATACGCGATACTAATTTCTCACCGCTTAGCCGCTCATTAGATTTTCCTGGCTCGCTCTTGGGCCGCGCTGCAGCGGCCCTCCCAGTTAACGCGGCAAAAGCCATTCTCGCATATTACTTCGCGCTTTGCCTCTCTGGGCATGCGGCCGCTGAGGGCAGCGGCCCTCCCAGCTATTTCCCGCGCACAACAATCATCTTCGCTCTTATCAGCCGCTCCGCATATGGCAATATGGTAAAAATGCGCACTTCTGCGACCCCGGAAAAGGCTATTTCTGGCCCTTTGCAAAATATTGAAAATCAGCGCCTGCGAAAGGCCAAAACTACATTTGAGACGTTTTGAAACATCTCAAATGTAGTTTTCCTCAGGTGCCTTGTGAGTATCCCAGCATGCGGGACGGTTTTTTGAGTGTAGGGAATGGCCTTTTCGAAATAAGGGGGCAGCACCAGTTGTTTCGGGTGGCGAATATAAATCAGCGGCGCCGGGGATTGAGAACTTCTATACGAGGATATCTTTCTCAGTAATGCGCGGCGATAGCTGGGAGGAGGGTGTATCATAATTCGATTTTTCGCGATACATCCTCTTTTTGCGTGTTCTGAGAATTCGATGGTTTCAGGCGGCGGCGTTTTTGCAGTTTTTCCAAAATATGCGATTCTCGGAG